>OLYV01000221.1_pt1 | contig 33220 bp, 24 predicted proteins | sample 1644371 | NCBI WGS metagenome assembly OLYV01 (sample SAMEA103958124, study PRJEB25191) | human gut metagenome | biome: human-associated habitat [ENVO:00009003]; feature: intestine environment [ENVO:2100002]; material: feces | place: Germany | collected 2013/2015 | reverse complement strand
TTTGTTCGCCCATGGCGAACAAATTATGCGCGCGGCAGACTGCAAGCCTTTTGTCAAAAAAGGGCTTCGCCCTTTTTTGACAAGCTGATTACATTCTGGCGGCGTAGTAGTTCATCAGGCAGCCGTCCAGGATGATCTCCTTCTCATCCTGGGTCAGGCCCCGGACGTGGAGCAGCAGGTCATGGGTGCTGCCGTCGCGGCAGATGACCTGGGCGGGGATGTCCTCTGCGCCGTTTTCGATGGCGGCCCGGATGCCGGGGACGAACACGCAGTCGCCGGGCTGATAGTCGAAGGGCGTGCCCTGGTCGATGGTAAAGGGCAGGATGCCCCAGTTGATGCAGTTGCTGCGATAGCGCTTGGTGGCGTACTCATAGCAGATGTTGGCGAAGCCGCCCAGAACCTTCTGGCAGGAGGCAGCCTGCTCCCGGGCGGAGCCGTCGCCGGGCTTGTTGGCGAACACGCAGGAGCCGAACTGGGTGGTCTGGGCCAGGGCCTGGGCATCGCCCACGCGGCCCAGGGTCTCCAGCAGGGAGGCGGGGACCTGACCGCTGCGGCGCTGGGCCTCCCGGGCGGCCACGTCCTTGGCCCGGGGCACATACTCCGGCACCCGGCGGGACAGGGTGAACTCCGCCAGACGCAGGGGGTTGGAGCGATAGGATGAGGTCTCGCCGGAGGGGATCAGCTCGTCGGTGGTGGTGACGGGGTCATGGATCACGGCGGCCAGCTCTACCAGCAGGTTCTCGGTGAGATTGTACATCTTGGGCCAGTCGGTGATGTTGGGGCCCATCACCAGCTCCACGCTGGGATCGGCCTTGCCGAAGCCGTAGTACAGGCGGTTGTCATACACTTCCTTGTCGAAGTGATACTCGTGGTGGACGGGGGTGTATTCCACGTCGGTGGCGGCGGTGATGCGTCCGCCGTTGGCGGCGGTGGCGGCGATGGACCGGGCGTCCATCAGGCACACGGCGGCAAACTGCCCCTCGCCGGGCTTGGAGCCCTCGCGGTTGGGGAAGTTGCGGGTGGTGTGCCGCAGGGACAGACCGTTGTTGGCGGGCACGTCCCCTGCGCCGAAGCAGGGACCGCAGAAGCTGGGCTTGATGATGGCGCCGGAGGCCAGCAGGTCGGCGGTGGAGCCCACCTTCATCAGCTCCAGAGACACGGGCACGGAGGTGGGGTACACGTCGAAGCTGAAAGCGCCGGAGCCGGTATAGTGGCCGCGGACGATGTCCGCCGCCTCGGTGATGTTGTCAAACAGACCGCCGGAGCAGCCGGCGATGACGCCCTGGTCGGCCCAGACGGCGCCGTCGTGGATCTTGCCGGTGAGCTGGGGGTTGGCCTTGGGGAAGCGGCGCTTGGCGTCGGCCTCCACCTTGGCCAGCAGCTCCTGGGCATTTTCCAGGAACTCGTGGATGGTCCAGGCGTTGGAGGGGTGGAAGGGCAGGGCAATCATGGACTCCATCTTGGACAGGTCGATGGTGATCATCTTGTCATAATAGGCGTCCTGGCCCGGGTGCAGGGGCTTGTAGTCCTCCGGGCGCTTGTGGGCCTCGTAGAAGCCCTGGGTGACCTCATCGGTCTCCCAGATGGAGGACAGACACGTGGTCTCCGTGGTCATCACGTCGATGCCGTTGCGGAAGTCGATGGGCAGACTCTTGATGCCGGGACCGGCAAATTCCAGCACGCAGTTGTTCACAAAACCGCTTTCAAAGGTGGCCTTCACCAGGGCGATGGCCACGTCGTGGGGGCCGATGCCCTGCCGGGGCTTGCCGGTGAGATACACCAGCACCACCTTGGGCATGGGGGTGTCCCAGGTGTTCTTCAGCAGCTGCTTGGCCAGCTCCGGGCCGCCCTCGCCCACGGCCATGGTGCCCAGAGCGCCATAGCGGGTGTGGGAGTCGGAGCCCAGGATCATGGAGCCGCACTTGGCCATCTGCTCCCGGGCGTAGGAGTGGATCACGCTCTGGTTGGCGGGGACGTAGATGCCGCCGTACTTCTTGGCGGCGGACAGGCCGAACATATGGTCGTCCTCGTTGATGGTGCCGCCCACGGCGCACAGGCTGTTGTGACAGTTGGTCAGGGCATAGGGAATGGGGAATTCCTTCATGCCGGAGGCCCGGGCCTGCTGGATGATGCCCACATAGGTGATGTCGTGGGATACCATGGCGTCAAAACGGATACGCAGCTGCATGGGATCCGGGGACACGTTGTGGGCCTGCAGGATCTGCCATGCCATGGTCCGGCGGCGGGCTTCCTCCTGGGCCGTGGCCGCCGTCTCCTGGGGAACGCCGTTTACCAGGTACATGCCGTGGTCGGTGAGCTGGATCATAATGGATTTACCTCCTACACATTTCCTCTGCGGCGGGCGCAGAGTCCTTCTTTTTCTGGTCCGTGTTAAATGTAGCACACCCGCCCGGGGTTGTGAATCGGTTTTCCGCAAAAATCCCGCCCGGGGCGCATTTTCTCCATTAAGCACATGAAAACACCGAATGGTTTGGTAAAAATGCGTTCCGTGCAGGGCAGACTTGCAAAATGTTTCGTCAGAATAGAATCTGTAGCCCGGTTTACAAAATCACAGGGCGGGCGTCCGGTTTCATACTGCAAAACCGGCAAGGGAAATTGCACAAATTTTCCGTCTCAAGGATAAACTTGCGACACCTGTGCGTATGGGACAAACAAAAAGAGGGGGAATACACGATTCCACGCTTTAACTTGACAAAGGGATTGGCATATGATAAGCTGATAGAGTTTACAGCACGTCAACTATATAAAGGAGGTCATTTGATATGCGTGTTCGCGATATGGAGATCGGTGAGGTGCAGGAGCGGTTTGCCAACCTGGTGTGGGACCATGAGCCCATCCCCTCCGGCCAGCTGGTGAAGCTGTGCGAGCAGGAGCTGAACTGGAAAAAGCCTACCACCTATACGGTGCTGCGGAAGCTGTGCGAAAAGGGGCTGTTCCGGAATGAGGACGGCCTGGTGTCGGCGGTGCTGACCCGGGAGCAGTTTGCCTCCCGCCGCAGCGAGCAGTTTGTGGACAACGCCTTCCACGGCTCCCTGCCGGCCTTTGTGGCGGCCTTTACCGCCCAGAAGGGCCTGTCTGCCCAGGAGGCAGAGGAAATTCAGCAGATGATCGACAAATTCCGGAAGGAGGAGTGACCGTGCTGAGCCGGATCTTCCTGGCGGTGGCGGGTATGAGCGCCAACGCCGGACTTCTGGTGCTGGCCATCCTGGCGGTGCGGCTGGTGACCCGGCGGCGGATGCCCAAGTGGGGCAACTGCCTGCTGTGGGGGCTGGTGGCGGTGTGCCTGATGTGCCCGGTGCTGCCGGAAAGCGTTCTCAGCGTCCGGCCCCAGCCGGGGCAGGCGGCGCTTCCCGCCGCCGCGGCCATGGAGACGGCCTCCCCCGGAGCGGGGATCACCCTGACGGACCTGGCCTGGGTATGGCTGGTGGGCATGGCGGCGGTGCTGGGCTGGGCGGCTGTGAGCTATCTGCGGCTGCGGCGGCAGGTGGCGGCCTCCATCCGGGTGGGGAAGCAGGTTTACCTCTGCGACGACATCTCCTCCCCCTTTATTCTGGGCATTTTCCGGCCCCGGGTGTATCTGCCCTCGGGGCTGGAGGGGGAGACCCTGCAAAGCGTGCTGCGCCACGAGGGGGCCCATCTGCGCCGCCGGGACCACTGGTGGAAGCCGCTGGGCCATCTGCTGGTGGCGGTATACTGGTTCCACCCCCTGATCTGGGCGGCGTATGTCCTGCTGTGCCGGGACATTGAGCTGGCCTGCGACGAGCGGGTGGTGCGGGATATGAACCGGGCCCAGCGGGCCGCCTATTCCCAGGCCCTGCTGGACTGCGCCATGCCCCGGCGGCGCAGGCTGGTGCTGTGTCCCCTGGCCTTCGGCGAGGTGGGGGTCCGGGACCGGGTGAAGTCGGTGCTGCACTATCGCCGCCCCGGGGTGTGGCTGTCGGCGGCGGCGGTGCTGCTGTGCGCCGCGCTGGCCATGACCTTCCTCACGGAGCCAAAGCCCGCCCGGATCGAGGTATCCCCGGAGGCCGCCGGTCAGATGGACCCCGACCGGCTCCGGGAGACCAGCTCCAAGGCCCTGATCGTCGCCACCACCCTGGACCCCGCCGCCCAGCGGATCAGCTACACGGTGCAGCTGACGGAGGAGCCGGAGGACTGGATCACCCAGAAGCAGTGGTACGGCGTGGCCAGCTACGCCGACGTGGAGATTTTCTACCCCACGGAGGGGTCTTACTATCGGCAGACGGACGTGCCCCATCTGCGGTTTTACGAGTGGGGCCTTGCCGACCAACCCACGAACCTGGAGTCCCAGCGTCCGGACATGGGCACCCGATACAATGACTACATCGTGGATTCCGTAACGGTGCTCAGCGTGGACGGGGTGCTGCGCTCGACCTTCCGCCGGGTGGGCCAGTCCCTGCTGCTGGAGGAGGACCCGCGTTACTCCGGCGGCAGCGTGTCCTTCCAAGCCTGGCTGCAATAAGATTTATTACATAACGGAAATCAAAGAAGGAGGGAAGGCCGTATGTTTGCCAGACACGGCATTCAGAACGCCCTGCGCACCCGCAGGCGATCGGTGGCATTTCTGCTGCTGATGACCCTGCTGGTGACGCTGCTGGGCACATCCCTGGGGCTAAGCTTCGCCCTGCAGGAGACCCTGCGCCAATGCCGGGAGAATTATTCCACCATCGGACTGGTGGAGTATTTGGGCCCGGGCTATCCCAGCACCACCAAGGTGGTGGCGGACGCCGGGGAGGTCCTGGCGGAATTTGAGGAAAAGCTGGACCGGGAGGATCCGGCCCTGGTGGCCTGGGAGCCCACCCGCATGGCCCTGGGCTATACTCCGGACCTGGGCATGCTGACCAACCGTCTCCTGCTGAAGGACCGGTTTGTGGCCATGGTGAAGGTGCGGGAGCTGGTCACACTTCACGTCCCGGCGGAGGATGGCTCCGGCTGGACCATCGATGAAAACGGGAACATAGTGGCGGAAACTCCTCGTCCCGCTTATGACCGGGTGCTTCCGCTCTATGACGCCATCATCAGCCGCATGCTGTATACCGGCCAGCGCATGGTGGACGGCTCGCCGGTACTGCTGGAGATCCCGGGGGAGGCCAACATGTACATTCCCGGCCAGGACTATGTGCCTCCGGCAGACAGCATCTGGGTCCCCGGGCACTACTATCTGCTCCACGGCTCCTATGCCGAGTCCAGCCTGATGGGTGCATCATACATGCAGCTGTCCATGGGGCAGTATGAGCTGGACGGGGTAGACACCGGCGTCACCGATGTGCTGGACGTCACCCAGCCCGACGGCACGCCGCCCAAGCTGGACGGCTCCACGGGCATCGAGAAGGTGGCCCAGACCTATCAGGTCACGACCCACTCCCTGACGGTGCAGGCCACGGACCGGCCGGCGGACCTGCTGCCCTTTCAGCAGGGGGATCTGACCCTGGCAGAGGGCGCATACTATACCGCAGGCGGCAAGGGCTGCCTGATCTCTCAGGCGGTGGCCAAGGATCTGGGCCTGTCCGTGGGGGACAGTCTGCCCCTGTCCCTGGCGGTGCGAAAGAATACCCTGATCCCCTACAGCTATTGGGCCGGGGAGGGCTTCGACGCGGAGGATACCTATACCGTCAGCGGTATTTTCTCCGCCAATGAAGAATACGAGACCACGGTCTATATCCCCGTCCGGAACGATATCGATATGCAGCAGAACCACTGCTCCTTCACGCTGGGGCAGCTGCAGCTGAAAAACGACCTGGCCCAGGAGTACATCGAGCGTCTGGAAAAGGATCTGCCGTCCTCCATCCGCGTCACCGTGTATGACCAGGGCTATGCCGCCGTGTCCCAGGCGCTGGAGGACATGCTGCGGCTGGTGCAGATCATCGCGGGCGTGTGTCTGGCGGCGGGACTGGGCTTTCTGGTGCTGTTCGGCTATCTGCTGGTGTTCCGTCAGCGGGGTATTGGCCGCACCATGATCCGGGTGGGCGCTGCCCGGCGGAACGTACATACCTATTTCCTGTTCTGTGCCGGAACGGTGGCCCTGCCGGCGGCGGGACTGGGCCTGATCCTCAGCCGCTTCGTGTGCCTGGGGGTGCTGAAGCTGCTGGAGGTGGTGCTGGACGGCGCCACGTCCCTGGACCTGTATTACAGCAACACCGCCCTGGCCATGCATCGCTCCGCCACAGAGTATCTGGCGGCTCCCGGCTGGGGAGCTCTGGCCGTCATCGCCCTGGGGACCCTGGCGCTGGCGCTTCTGTCCTGCCTGGTGTTCAGTGTGGTCAGCCTGGAGCGGCGGCACAAAAAGCGCCGCCGGGAGAGCCGCGCCGCCCAGGGTACGCCGTCCCGTCCCCTGCGGGGCGGTCCCCGGACCTATGCGCGGCTGTCGGTGCTGCGGGGCGGCTTCCGCTCCCTGGCGCCGGTGCTGGCAGGCGTGTGCGCGGCCGTCCTGTTCTGCCAGCTGTCGGGTATCGTTATCCGCTATGACGGACAGCTGCGGGACCTGCGGGCAAACAGCTCTGTCCGGGGCAATATGACGGACATCAGCGGCAAGTATACCACCGGCCTGGTGCTGGATGAGCAGGTGCTGGACCAGATCGGCCAGCTGCCCGGCGTCAGTGAGCTGACAAGGCTGACGGCCACGCCCTACTATTTCGCGGGAGTGTACCGGGGCAGCGAGCTGGTGGCCGGACCCGGCCTGCCGCCCCAGCCCACCACCACCTTTGAGAGCGAACGGTATATGGCGAATCTGTCCTCCGGGCCGGACCTGGTGTTTATCGACCGGCTGGAGGGTGCGCCGGAGTTTATGTACAGCACGTCCATCGAGACCCAGTGGCTGGAGGGTTACGATTCCAGCTGCTTCCAGATGGATTGGGATGCGTCGTTGGACCCGGAAACGGCAGAGAATCGGTGCGTCATCTCTACAGACATGATGGACCAGTACGGCATCCGGCTGGGCGACTGGATCTGGCTGGAGGTTCGGTGCTCGAGCGCTTACAGCTACAGCAGAAGCCAGATAGGCCTCCGTGTGGTGGGCGCTTATGCCCAGGCGGGCCGGGCCAACAATATCTACACGAACCTGAGCATGCTGCGCTACCCCTACGTATACGACGAGGATCTGGAGCTCTGCACCCTGGGCGGCGTCTACCTGGCCAAGTCCATCAGCGGCGCCACGTTTAAAATCGCTGACTGCACAGATCTGACGGCGGTGAAGCAGGCTCTGTACGACATGGAGCTGTCCGCCGTGGGCAAGCTCCGGGCCGTCCGGAACTTCGTCATCATCAACGACGCGGCATACCTGAACACGGAGCGGGCCGCCGCCCAGCGCCTGTGGTACATGCAGCACCTGTTCCCGGTGGTGTACGCCATCGCCCTGGGCCTGGCATATCTGATCGCGTTCCTACAGGTGCAGTCCCGGCGGAAGGAGCTGCGCACCATGCGCAGCGTAGGCGCGGACAGCCGCACCGCCTATTGGAGCCTGTATTGGGAGCAGCTGATGCTGGCGGCCCTGGGGGCCGTGCTGGGGGCGGGCCTGTGCCTGGCTCTGGGCTGGGGCACCGCCCTGGGCCTGGGCCTTACTGCCGCCTTCGCCGTGCTGTGGCTGCTGGGAGCCCATGTGGCTCTGCGCAGGGCCAACAGCCGCCATATTCTGAAAAACCGCAGGGAGGTTGAATGATATGTCCATTCTGGAACTGAAAGATGTCTGCTATAGCTACAGTGCGGAAAAGCCGGTGCTGCGGGGCATGAACTGCACCTTTGAATGCGGCACGCTGTACGCCCTGGTGGGCAAATCCGGCGCAGGCAAGAGCACACTGCTGAGCCTGATGGCGGGGCTGGACCTGCCGGACAGCGGCCAGGTGCTGTTTGAGGGCACCCCCACCGGCGACATGGACCTGGACGAGTACCGCCGCCGGAAGGCCGCGGTGATCTATCAGGATTTCGCCCTGTTCCCGCTGCTGACGGCCCTGGAGAACATCGAGTACCCCATGGAGCTGTGCCGCGTGGAGGCCCAGGAGGCGGAGCGCCAGGCCCGGGAGCTGGCCCGGCGGGTGTCCCTGCCGGACGAGCTGCTGGACCGGTATCCCACCCACATCAGCGGCGGTGAGCAGCAGCGGGTGGCCATCGCCCGGGGCCTGACCATGGACCGGCGGCTGCTGCTGGCGGACGAGCCCACCGGCAACCTGGACAGTGAGAACAGCGACAACATCATTGATCTGCTGCTGCGGCTGGCCCACGAGGAAAACCGCTGCGTCATCGTGGTGACCCACGATCTGACGGTAATGGACCGGGCCGATGTGGTGTACCGCATCAGCGACGGCCTGCTGCAGCGGCGGTAACGGGAAAACGCAGGTAAATCGCAGACGAATCGCAGATAGCAATAGGGAGAGGCTTCGGCCTCTCCCTATTGCTGTCCGCCCGCGATGACCGGAAATCCCCTTGCCATGTCATTGCGAAACCAGTCCGCGGACTGGTTTCGCAATCCGTATCCCCTGCCCCGGCCCGCTGAGGGCAGCGGGCCCTACGGACTTGGCTCTCCCTCTGGGAGAGCTGTCACCGAAGGTGACTGAGAGTGCCTGTAGGGGCTTCTGAATGGTATGATCGATCTGTTCGCATTTTTCCCTCTCATACCAAAACCTGTTAAAAAGCTTGAAAAGCTTTTTATAGCACCGAAGGTGCGTCAGGTTTTGTATGGGACGTCACAGCGTGCCCTTGCACGCTGTGCGTGCGCACAGCGCACGGGATTCCTGATTAAATTTTTTAATCAGGAATCAGTATCAGTCGGCTGCGCCGACAGCTCCCCCAAGGGGGGGAGCCAAGAGACGTCGCTTCGGCGATTTCCCGGTTCACCGGATCTCGATGGCCCCTACCGGACAGCTGTCCGCCGCCTCCTGGGCCGCCAGCCGGCACTCCTCCGGCACCGGGCCGCTGATGGCCCGGGCGGGTTCCCCGGGATCCAGGGTGAACACGTCCGGGCACACCGCCGGACACAGCCCGCACTGGATGCACGTTTTCGCATGGACCATAGCCTGCATATTCCGCCCCTCCTTTCCGTTGATCTGCCCATAGTCTGCCCCGTTTCCCGGGGAATTATCGCCTGCTGCCTTGCCCGGGGCAGCAAATCATGCTATACTGGCCTCATGTGTATAAAAAGGAGTGCATTTCCATGTCTGATACCATCGCCGCCATTGCCACGGCCCCGGGGCCGTCGGCCATCGGGGTGGTGCGCCTGTCCGGGCCGGACACCTGCGCCGTGCTGGACCGGGTGTTCCGCCCGAAAAACGGCCGCCCCATGTCCCGGCAGGAGCCCCGCCGCCTGGTGCTGGGGGACGTGCTGGACCGGGACGGCCAGGTCATCGACAGCGCCCTGGCGGTGCTGTTCCCCGGCCCCGGCAGCTACACCGGCCAGGACTGCGGCGAGCTGCAGTGCCACGGAAGCCCAGTGGTGCTGGACGCGGCCCTGGCCGCCATGCTTGCCGCCGGAGCCCGCCAGGCCAAGGGCGGCGAGTTCACCCGCCGGGCCTTTCTCAACGGCCGCATGGACCTTTTGCAGGCGGAGGCCGTGGCGGACCTGATCGACGCCGAGACCGCCCAGGCCGCCCAAAATGCCGTGGGCCAGCTGGAGGGGGTCCTCAGCCGCACCGTGGCGGAGATTTATGACGGCCTGATGGCCATTGTCTCCCGGTTTTACGCCGTGGTGGACTATCCCGACGAGGACATCGGCGACCTCCAGCGGGAGGATATGCTGGATACCCTCCGCCGCGCCGAAAACCGGCTGGAGGAGCTGCTGGCCACCTTCTCCCGGGGAAAGCTCCTGAAATTAGGGGTCCCCACGGTGATCCTGGGCCGCCCCAACGTGGGCAAGTCCTCCCTGCTCAACGCCCTGCTGGGCTATGACCGGGCCATCGTCACCGACGTGGCCGGCACCACCCGGGACACGGTGGAGGAAAAGGTCCGGGTGGGCCATGTGCTGCTGCGCCTGTGCGACACGGCGGGCATTCACCAGACGGAGGACGCCGTGGAGAAGATCGGCGTGGAGCGGGCCCGGGCCGCCGCCCGCCAGGCCTCCCTGGCCCTGCTGGTGCTGGACGGCTCCAGCCCCCTGACCGACGCCGACCGGGAGGCCATGGACCTGGCCCGGCAGGCGCCCAATCTGCTGGTGGCAGTGAACAAATCCGACCTGCCCCGGGCGGTGGACATCGGCCGCCTGGCCGACGAGTTCGACAACGTGGTGTCCCTGTCCGCCCGCAGCGGCGAAGGGGTGTCCGTCCTGTGCGACGCCATCGGAGCCATGTACCCCGCCGGGGAGGGCCGCCCCGGGGAGCTGCTGACCAACGCCCGCCAGGCCGACGCCGTGTCCCGGGCTCTGGCCTCCGTCCGCAGCGCCCGCAGCGCCCTGCGCATCGGCATGACCCCGGACGTGGTGCTCACCGATGCCGAGGCCGCCCTGGAGGCTCTGGGGGAGCTGAACGGAAAACATATCCGGGACGACCTGATCCAGACCATTTTCTCCCGCTTCTGCGTGGGAAAATAAAAGGCCGCAAAACACACCGGGGCAGCACTCCCCTGCCCCGGCCTGTCCCGGGAAAAAATCGGGACAAAACCCGGCTTTTGCGGGATGTCCCGCCGGAAACCGGGACAATTCTGGCCAAAACCGGCGGAAATCCAAAATTTATTCTTTACAACCGGCGCATTTTGTGCTATCGTATCAGAGTACGCTGTGTGCGTGCCATGCCCCTTGCCTTAGTCCCGTGGATGCTCTGCCTGTCCCGGCACTCAGGATGCGGGCGCAATAAAAGAAAGGTGGAAACACAACTATGATGCTGAAAGATCAGAAGACCTCCATCATCGAGGCCAACCGCACCCACGAGACCGACACCGGTTCCCCCGAGGTCCAGGTCGCTATCCTCACCGAGCGCATCAACCAGCTCACCGCGCACCTGAAGGTTCATCCCCATGACTTTCACAGCCGCCGCGGCATGCAGATGATGATCGGTAAGCGCCGTCGTCTGCTGGACTATCTGGCCAAGAAGGACATTGAGCGTTATCGTGCCCTGATTGCCAAGCTGGGTCTGCGTAAGTAAGCTGAAGACAGGGTGGTGTGCCCCGTGCGCACCACCCTTCTTTCACACCATCCCTGCCCGTGTGCGGAGCCGATCAAAGCCTTTAGCAGTTGAAAAAACGCCGGAATTCCGGATTCTCCGGCACTTTTTCAAGTGCTAAACGGCCCCGGCTCCCATGCGGAAAAATCCAAATGAAAAGGAGCCAAACCATGTCTACCATCATCACCCACCGGCAGTTCCCCCATTACCACAAGTATACCATGGACCTGGCGGGCCGCCCCCTGACCCTGGAGGTGGGCAAGCTGGCCGAGCTGGCCAACGCCGCCGTTATGGTCACCTATGGCGAGACCAGCGTGCTGTGCTGCGTCACCGCCGCGCCCCGTCCCCGGGACGGCATCGACTTCTTCCCCCTGAGCGTGGACTTTGAGGAGAAGCTGTACGCCGTGGGCCGCATTCCCGGCAGCTTCAACCGCCGGGAGGGCCGCCCCGGCGAGAAGGGCATCCTCACCAGCCGGGTCATTGACCGGCCCATCCGCCCCCTGTTCCCCCACGACTTCCGCAACGATGTGTCCGTGATGTGCACCGTCATGAGCGTGGACCACGACTGCTCCCCGGAGATCTGCGGCCTGATCGGCACCTCCGCCGCCCTGGCCATTTCCGACATCCCCTGGAACGGCCCCGTGGGCGCCCTGAAGGTGGGCCTGGTGGACGGCAAGCTGGTGTTCAATCCCACCAGCGAGCAGCGCAAGGTCAGCGATTTGGACGTGACGGTGGTGTCCACCGGCAAGAAGGTGGTCATGATCGAGGCCGGCGCCAACCAGGTGCCCAACGACGTGATGTTCGAGGCCATCCGCATGGCCCATGAGGAGAACCAGAAGCAGATTGCCCTGATCGGCCAGATGGTGGCCGAGATCGGCAAGCCCAAGTTCGACTATCCCCACGCGGACTTCGACGAGGAGCTGTTCCAGAAGATCGTGGATGCCACCATGGACCAGGCCAAGGCCGCCATGGACACCGACGACAAGAACGTTCGCGAGGCTCGCTGGAACCAGCTCATCGAAAAATGGCACGAGCTGTTCCTGGAGGACTATCCCGAGATGGATAAGTACCTGGACGAGATCACCTATAAGTTCCAGAAGAAGATCGTCAAGGCCTGGCTGCTGGAGGGCCACCGGGTGGATGGCCGCCAGAAGAACGAGATCCGGCCCCTGGCCGCCGAGGTGGGTGTGCTGCCCCGGGTCCACGGCTCCGGCCTGTTTACCCGCGGCCAGACCCAGGTGCTGAGCGTGGCCACCCTGGATACCCTGTCCGCCAACCAGAAGCTGGACACCATCTGGGAGGAGACCGAGAAGCGGTATATGCACCACTATAACTTCCCCGGCTACTCCGTGGGCGAGGCCAAGCCCGCCCGTTCCCCCGGCCGCCGGGAGATCGGCCACGGCGCTCTGGCCGAGCGGGCCCTGCTGCCGGTAATCCCCCCGGTGGAGGAGTTCCCCTATGCCATCCGCGTGGTGTCTGAGGTGGTGTCCTCCAACGGCTCCACCTCCCAGGGCTCCATCTGCGGCAGCACCCTGGCCCTGATGGACGCCGGTGTGCCCATTTCCGCCCCGGTGGCCGGTATCTCCTGCGGCCTGATCCAGGACGACGACGGCTCCTTCACCACCTTCATCGACATCCAGGGCGTGGAGGACTTCCACGGCGAGATGGACTTCAAGGTGGCCGGTACCAAGAAGGGCATCACCGCCATTCAGATGGACCTGAAGAACGACGGCCTGACCATGGAGATCATCAAGAACGCCCTGGACATCACCTATGACGCCCGGTGCCAGATCCTGGACCAGATCATGTTGCCCTGTATCGCCGAGCCCCGGCCCGAGGTCAGCAAGTACGCCCCCAAGATGATTACCCTGCACATTGACCCCGACAAGATCCGCGAGGTCATCGGCAAGGGCGGCAGCGTCATCCAGAAGATCGTGGCCGAGTCCGGCGCCAAGATCGACATCGACGACGACGGCACCATCCACATTGCCTCCCCCGACGCCGAAAGCTGCGCCATCGCCAAGAAGTGCATCGACGACATCGTGTTCGTGCCCGAGGTGGGCCAGCTGTACTATGGCCGCGTGGTGCGCCTGATGACCTTCGGCGCCTTCGTGGAGCTGGCTCCCGGCAAGGACGGCCTGGTGCACATCTCCAAGCTGGCCGACAAGCGCATCGAGAAGGTGGAGGACGCCTGCAAGGTGGGCGACATGATGTGGGTCAAGGTCACCGAGATCGACGAGAAGGGCCGGGTGAACCTGAGCCACAAGGACGCCATGAAGGAGATCCGGGCCAAGGAAGCCGCCGGCGAGATCATCAAGTAAATAACCACCGACAGACCGTAAATTCATATGTATATACACCCGCCGATTCCGCGCAACGGAATCGGCGGGTGCTGTCATATGCCGGAAACAGACGACACAAAGAGAAAACCTGTCCGTATAGCGCGGACAGGCGCATGGCATGCGTACCACAATATGTGGTCATATCGACAGAAATCTGCACAATATATCACAGAAAAACAATTTCTAAAATTTTTGTGTCGCCCATTGAAAAACAATAAAAGATATGTTAAAATACTAACTTAACAGGTAGGAAGCCCTAACCTTAATGTAGTATAGCTTTGTTGCTAATATACAATATTATACTCTGTCAGGATGGAAAAATCGTTCAAACGGTTGTAAAGGAGGACGCTATGCCGAGAGGAGCACAGCCCAAGGTCGCCGAAAGAGAGAATCGGATGACCTATGCAGCCATCAGGCTGTTTTTGGAAAACGGATATGAACGGACCACCACCGCCGCCATTGCGCAGGCGGCCGGGATGTCCTCATCCGCATTTTTCGCAGTATTCGCCAACAAAGAGGCGCTGCTGCTGAAGCTGACCAAGTGGATGTACGAAAAGCAGTTCGCCGTTACGCACGAGCTGCTGGGGAAGGACTATGACCCGGTGATGTTCTACGCCGTGGAGCCTGCCATCCAGCTGTATATTGCCGAAAAGACCGAGGGGCTGCGGGAGCTGTATGTCTCCTCGTACTCCTATGCGGCCACCGCCAACTATATACACCAGGTGGTGACGGACAAGCTGGTGGATCTGTTCGGGAAGGATCATCCCGGCTATACCCGGCAGGATTTCTATGAACTGGAGCTGGCTACCTCCGGCATGCTGCGCAGCTTCATGGCCCGCAAGTGCGACCGGAGCTTCACCATGGAGCAGAAGCTGCGGCGGTTCCTGACCTGCGGCATGACCATATACGGCGTGGCCCCGGAAAAGCAGCAGGAGGTCATCGACCGGGTGCTGAAAATGGACCTGAAGTCCGTGGCCGATCAGCTGATGGCCCAGGCCATGGCCCAGGCCCAGGAGGAGTTCCAGGAGGCCGAGCGCAAGGGCAAGGCCCTGGAAGCTGCCAGACGTGGCTGATTTTTCCTATATCGTTCTGGACCTGGAGTGGAACCAGCCTCTGAATCCGGACAGCGCCATACGGGAGCCGTTTTTCTTCGACTCGGAGATCATCGAGATCGGGGCCCTGCGGCTGGATGAGCGGTTCCGGGAGACCGGCAGCTTCAAGACCTTCATCCGCCCCCGGTTTTATCCCCACATGAACGGTGATGTGGTGCAGCTGACGAAGATCCGGGCCCAGGACCTGGAAAAAGCCCCGGAATTTCCCCGGGCCTATGCCGAGTTCATGGAGTGGTGCGGGGAGGACTGCTGCCTGTGCACCTGGGGGCCGGACGACATTCCGGTGCTGATGGACAACTTGCTGATGCACGGAATGGACGCGGAAATGCCCTGCTGCTATGATCTGCAGCGGATTTTCGGCCACGAGATCATGCGGGACGACCGGCAGTGCTCCCTGGAGCGGGCGATGGAATTGCTGAAGCTGACCCCGGACCGTGCCCACGACGCCCTGAACGATGCGCGGAATACCGTGCAGATCTGCGGGCGGATGGACCTGGACAGGTGCATGGACGAATACGGCCTGCGGTATGTGCAGTATCCCCAGGACCGGGCGGCCGGACTGGTGCAGGGGCGGGTGTATGCCTCCCTGGCCCAGGGCCAGGAGGACCCGGCCATGACGGAGGTGTGCTGCCCCTACTGCGGGGAGACGGTGACCCTGGGCCAGTGGGCCAGGAAGGACCCCCGGACCCTGCTGGCCTATGGCCGGTGCAGTCAGGAGGATGAGCTGTGCGGCATTTATCGCCACACCCGGACGGCGGCGGGCCTGCGCCTGGGCCGCATGGTGCTGGAGATGAACGACGACCTGTGGGACACCTATCAGACCTGCCTGGAGCGGCAGGGATAATTGTTGGAATGTGAAAAGAGGCTCCGGCGCGACGCGCCGGAGCCTCTTTTGTCTGGATTCGTTATTTCGTGCGGATGAACAGCACGCCCAGGGTGCCGGGGCCGCAGTGGGAGGTCACAGTGGAACCGGCGGTGGTTTCGATGATCTCCTCAAAATCCGGGGCCAGCTCCAGGATCTTCTGCCGCACGGCCTCCACCGCCTCCGGGGCGCAGCGGGTGTGGGTGATGAACACCCGGTGCTTGTTGATGTCGTCCCGGCCGCGCAGGCGATCGTCGGCATACTGCAGCATCACCTTGTCGATGGGGCCGCGATATTTCTTGCCGGGGGTCATTTTGCCGTCCTTCACTTCGATGCAGGGCTTCAGCTTCAGCAGGTTTCCGCCGAAGGCGCTGAGGGCCGAGCAGCGGCCGCCCTTGTACAGATAGTCCAGCCGGTCGATGACGAAGCTGGCCTCCACCCGGGGGGCCAGGTCCGTGCAGGCCTTCTGGATCTCCTCCGCCGTCTGTCCGGCGGCGGCCAGCTCCGCCCCGTGGAGCACCAGCAGGCCCTGGCCAGTGGAGAGGTTCCGGGAATCCACCACATACACCTGGCCGATGTCCGCCGCCGCGATGCAGGCGTTCTGGTAGGAGCTGGAAAAGTCGCTACTGATGCAGAAGTGCACGATGCTGTACCCCTGCTGGCGCCAGTGGCGGAACTCCCGGACATAGTCAAACACGTTGACGGCGCTGGTCCGGGGCAGCTGCCCGCTGGCGTCCACATAGTCATAGATGGTTTCCGGCGTGATCTCCACGCCGTCGCGGCCCACCTGGTCGCCGCAGTGCACCGACAGGGGGGTGATGGCAATGTCGTACTTTTCGATCAGCTCCGGCGATAAGTCGCAGGTGCTGTCCGAGGTGATCTTTACCTTCATTTGCTGCCTTTCTCCTTACATTAAGGCCCCGGGCCGGGCCCGGCGGCGATTTGAGCAAGAGTTTTTCCCAATTCTTCCTTTCGCGGCGCTTCCAAAACCGCCGTATATGATATTATATCGAAAAAGCCCCCGGGATGCAAGGAAAACTTGCCGTTTGCCCGGGAAAAAGTGCGGCAGTTCTCGTGAACTGCCGCACTTTTATGATTTTATTCCTCAAAGAGACTGGCCTGGTAGGGCAGGCCCGCCTGGCCGATATTCCGGCGCTGGGCGGCGTTTTCCTCCGTCAGCGCGTCGGTGATAGCCATTTTGCGGATGATGTTCCGCACGGTGGCGTCCAGGGCCGTCCCCTCCCGATAGTCGGCAGGGAAGATGAAGTCCACCCGCCCCTTGGCCAGCAGGTCTTCCACCCCCTGGCGGTTCTCCTGCTGATACACGGCGATGGCCTGGCCGCCATAGGCCCGCATCATCTTCATGCACGGCACGTCGGACAGTCCGTCACCGATGTAGATCATGTTGGTAAAGGGCACCCGCTTGCTGTCGTCGGGCATGGAGTCATTCAGGCTCTTGTCGTCGGACACGTCCAGAACGCCCTTGTTGATGCGATAGACGAACTGGGTCTTGTTGGTGAAGTTCACGTCCAGCTTGGGCCAGGAGGCCAGCCCCTCCCGGTCATAAAAGAACTCACAGGCGTAGATCTCCCGGAACTCCCGGGCGATGCCGCTGCCCTCGATGATCTCCCGCAGGCCGGAGGAGATGACATAGTGCTCCACCTGCACCCCCTGGCTGCGGCCGAAGGCGTTGATGCGGCCGAACCAATCCGCCACCCCGGGGAACAGCTCCATGCTGTGGCCGCAGCGCACCAGAAACTCCCGGTCCAGCCGGATGTTCTGGGTCCGGCACTCGGCGATCATGGTGTACATATACGCCAGAAGTCCGTCCATGCGGTTCTCCCGGCCAAAATCGTTGGCCTTTTTCCAAAACTCCGCCGGGGTATAGCCCAGGGCCGGGATAAAGGCGTAGTCCTCCATATCCGTGGTGCACAGGGTCTTGTCAAAGTCATACAGCAGGGCCACGATGGGCGTCATACTGCCACCTCCTTGCAGATAAGGCAAAAGCGGCCGCCGGGCCGCTTTTGTTTGTGGATTCACCGCCGGTCGCCGCCGTTATAGTTGCGGCCAAACTGCAGGTCCTCCAGATTCAGCTTGAAATCCAGGGGGAAGGGAGACTCCTCCTCTTTCTTCTCCTCCTGCGGCTCCTCATGGGACTCCTCCAGGGACTCCTCATGGGGCTGGGCTTCTGCGGCAGGTTCCGGCTGGGGGGCTTCCTCCTGAGGGACAGGCTCCGCGTCTGCCACGGGCACGGCGTCCTCCTCCGGGGCAGGCAGGATCACCGCCTCGTTCTCCGGCTGCTGGTCCTGCTGGTTCTCCTGTTCCCCCCGCTCCTGCGGGGCATTGCGCTCCGGCAGAGAGTCCAGGAAGGTCAGCTGACGGGCGCACAGCTCCCGGCTGCGGCGGATGAAGTCCGCCGTCTCGTTCTGGGCCGCCGCCAGCTTCTCCCAGGAATCCCGGATCTCCTGCTGGAGCTGCCGGGCCTGGATATCCGCCTCGCCCCGAGCGTCGGCAAGGATCTGCTCCGCCTGGGCCTGGGCATCGGCGATGGTTTTTTCTTTTTCCGCCTGGGCGTCGGCCACCATCTGGGCCGCCATCTTCTGGGCCGCCAGCAGGGTGGAACGCATGGCGTCCTCGGTGGCGCGGTATTCCTCCACCTTTTCCGCCAGCATCTTCAGCTTGGCCTTCAGGGTGGTGTTGTCCTTATACAGGGCGGTATAATCCTCCGTCAGACCGTCCAGAAACTCGTCCACAGCCGTCATGTTGTATCCGCTGGTCAGGCCGGTAGACTTGGGAAACGTCTTTTCGGAAACTTCCTGGGGTGTGTACATGCTCTATCCCTCCGTTATATCCTGTTTCGGTCCGTCACATATACAGGCCGCCGTCCATGCCGTCCACCAGCTCGCCGGACAGGTCCACCAGGCCGGGGGCGACGATGTAGGTCTTGCTGGCCACGCGCCTGAGCTTTCCGTCGCAGGAAAAGACCACGCCGGTGGCAAAATCCAGCAGCCGACGGGACGTCTCGGAATCGGTGTTCTCCATATTCAGGATCACGGTGCGCTTTTGCGCCAGATGCTCGGCGATGGCATTGGCGTCCTCGTCAAAGCGGACGGGCTTCATCAGCACCACCTTCAGCTGGCCGTCGGGGTGCAGGTTCACCACCTTGGCCCGGCGGTCATCGTCCCGGCGGTCGCTGCGGGGCGCGCGCTCCGTATGCTCCCGCTCGGGCCTCTCCCGCTCCGGACGCTCCTGGGTCTGGTAATCAATGGGATCATCCTCGCCCACTTCGTCGTATGGATGGAGAAATTTCCAGATATTATCGAACAGCTTCATGTGATTCCCCTCCGGCTTCTCTTATTTTGTATAGTCCCGCGCGCCGAAAATCGCCGTGCCCACCCGGATCATGTTGCTGCCGCACCGGATGGCGTCGGCGAAGTCGCCGCTCATGCCCATTGAGAGATATTCCATCTTATTATCGTATATTTTTGCATTGATGTCAACATAAAGCCAGCGCATTTTCTCGAAATATGCCAGATTCCCGTGGGGCTCCGCCGCCACCGGGGGGATGGTCATCAGTCCCCGCACCTGCACATGGGGCAGGGCCCGGGCCATTTCCGCCGCGGCGTGGATATCCTCCGGGGAAAAGCCGCTTTTGGCGGCCTCGCCGCCGATGTTCACCTCCAGCAGGATATCCTGGCAGATGTCCAGCCGGCCGGCGGCCTTTTCGATCTCCTGCAGCAGTTCCGCGCTGCCCACGGACTGGATCAGCGCCGCCTTGCCCACCACCTGGCGGACCTTGTTGCGCTGCAGGTGGCCGATGAAGTGCAGGGGACGGCCCTCATAGGCGTTTTCCGCCAGCTTGGCGGTCATCTCCTGGACCCGGTTTTCCCCCAGGGCGTCGATGCCGGCGGCAATGGCCTCCCGGCAGGCGGCGGCGTCGTTCATTTTGCTGGCGCCCACCAGGATGACGTCGGCGCCGGTGCGGCCGGTCTCCCGGGCCGCCCGGTCCATCTGCTGCCGGACGGCGCCAATATTTTCCGCAATAGACATAGTGAAAGCCTTCCTTTCCTGTGTTAATCTCCCGTCAATATCTGTGTGCCGTCCAGGGTGACGCCGGTCATGAGCACCTCGTCCCCGGGACGGAGAATGGACCGGTCCCCGGTGCCTGTGGGCACGGAAACCAGCACATAGTCATCCCCCTGATACACCATGTTCACAGGCTTGAACTGGGGCAGGCCGCCCTGGGCGCAGTATACGCCCAGCGTCCCGTCCTCCGACTGCCGCAGGCAGATGGAGGGCAGGCGCAGCCCGGTGTAGCTGTGGAGCACGATCTGGGCCGTCTGATGCCGCAGCTGGGTGGTCTCCGCCAGATACTCCCGGCAGGCCAGCACCACCACGCACCGGCCGTCCTCCGCCGGGCTGACGGAGTGGACCGTGGCGGCGATGTCGTCGGTGATGCCCTTGGTCAGCCGCAGGGACACGCTGCCGCAGCCGGCGATGCGCTGGGCCTCCTCCTGGGTGACGGCGGCGGCATAGTACCAGGTGTTGCCGTAGATGAGCTTTCCCACGTTGGCGTTATTCTCCCCGGCGGCCAGCTTGTCCAGGGCGCCGGGGGTCAGGTCCCCCAGCCCCGCCGGGGTCAGCACGGACTCGTATCCGTCGCACACGGCGGAGTAGGTCCCCGCCCGGGGGGCGGTGATGTTGGACGCACCGGTGAGTCCCGCCTGCAGGGAGTCGATCTCGTCCTGCACGGCGGTGATCTCGGCCTTGATCTCCTGGCTGGAGGTATAGGCCCGGCTGCGCTTGACGATGGCGGCCTTCAGCTGGGACAGGTCGCCGGAGGCGGCGGTATAGTCCCCGCCGGTGAGGTTCTTCCGCAGGGCCATGATGTCGTCGGAGATGGAGCCGTCCAGCTTCAGGGCGGCGTCGGGGTTCAGGTAGGAGGACAGGGCATACTCCAGCTGCTCCAGCTGGAGCCGCTTGGCCTGGATCTGGGCCACGGCCTCCAGGGCCCCGGGGCTGTTATAGGTGGCGGCGATGACCTGGCCCTTGCCCACCTTCTCCCCCTCCTCCCGGGTGGGACTCAGGGTCTCGGCGTCGGTGCGGAAGGTCTCCTCCTCCCGCACCAGCCAGCCGGAAGCCTCCACGGTCAGCTCTGTGGTACTGGTATACACCCGGGTGGTGGCGTAGGGGTTCGTCAGATACCGCACCCCCTGGACCAGGAAATAGAACACCACCACCGCCGCCAGGGCAGCGGACAGGATCTTGAATACGCGGGTGGATTTCATAACGTACCTCCTTTGGCGATTCCCGGGAATCAACTCGTTTTTGTAGGGCGGGGCCCATGTGCCCCGCCGCCGGTCAGGTCTGCGCCTGCGATGCGGGGCATGGGTCATACAGGGCCACCGGGTGCAGTGGGACAATGGTAGATATAGCGTGCTTGTAGATCACCTGCTGCCTGTTGCCCAGATGCCGCAGGGCGGCATCCGGGGCCCCGTGATTTTATTCCGCACGGACGAAGTGAATCCGCCCGTGCCCAAGGTTTTGCCCGGGGCAAAACGCTTGACGGCCTTCCGGCCGGGGCGCTATTGCGCCTCCGACGGCAGGCATGGGTCGTACAGGGCCACCGGGTGCAGTGGGACAATCGTAGATATTGCATGCTTGTAGATCACCTGCTGCCTGCCGTCGGTGTCCAGCACCACGGTGAAGCTGTCGAAGCCGGTGACGCTGCCCCGCATCTGGAAACCGTTCATCAGAAACACGGTCACAGGCAGGCTCTGCTTGCGGACTTTGGTCAAAAAGATGTCCTGAAGGTTGTTTTTCTGCATAACGAATGCTCCTTTTCTCTTTGTGCGGACGGCTGTCCGCCTGCCCTTATCCTAAGCCATGGGCCGTGAGAAAATCTGTCGCATTCTGGAGAGCCGCCGGGAAATCCGGCTCCTTGTCCCAGTAGATCCAGTGGATCGCCGGGTTCCGCCGTAGCCAGGTCAGCTGCCGCTTGGCATATTGGCGGGAGCGGAGCTTGACCTCCTCCACCGCCTGCTCCGCCGTGGCCGTGCCGTCGGCCACCGCCAGGAACTGCTTGTATCCGATGGCCTGCAGGGCCGTGGCGTCCCGGGGAAGGCCCCCGGCCAGAAGCGCCTGCACCTCCTGCAAAAGCCCCCGGCGGACCATCTCGTCCACCCGGCGGTCGATGCGCTCCCGCAGGTCCGCCCGGTCCCGGAAGTTCAGCCCGATATAGAGGGCCTGGTACCGGTCCGGCTTTTCCCGGCCCCGCTTGTCCCGCCGGGACATGGGCTCCCCGGTCTGCTCATATACCTCCAGGGCCCGGAGGATGCGCTTTTCGTCCCGCAGGTGCAGCCGCGCCGCCGTCTCCGGGTCCACGGCCTCCAGCCGCCGCAGCATCTCCCGGGGCCCCAGCTCCCGCAGCTCCTGCTGAAGCCGCAGACGGGTCTGCCCCCCCTGGCAGCCGGGGGCAAAGTCGTCTCCCCGGATCAGGGCGTCCAGATACAGGCCCGTGCCTCCGGCCAGCACCGGGAGCTTTCCCCGGCTGAGGATATCCTGGATGCAGACGTCCGCCGCCTGGCAGAACCGGGCCGCAGACCACTGCTCCGCCGGGTCCGCCACGGCGATCATGTGATGGGGGACCCCCTCCATCTCCTCCGCCGTGGGGGCGGCTGTGCCGATGGTCATGCCCCGGTAGATCTGCATGGAGTCCACGGACACCACCTCGCCGTTCAGCCGCCGGGCCAGGGCCACGGCCATTTTCGTTTTTCCGCTGGCGGTGGGTCCTACCACGCACAGAACGGTCATAGGCGGCTCCTTTCCCGGGCTGTCACGCCCGCTTGAACATCTTCTCCACCTGGTATTTGCTGAGCTTCACCGCCACCGGGCGGCCATGGGGGCAATACTGGATCTCCCCGGACTGGACCCGGTCCACCAGACGCCGCAGCTCGGCGGGGTCGGTGTGCATCCCGGCCTTGATGGCGGATTTGCAGGCCATGGTGGACAGCAGGCTGTCCCGGGCCGCGTCCGGGTCCGCCCGGTTCAGCCGCAGGTCCTCCGCCAGCTCCTCCAGGGCCCCGGCGGGGTCGTCGATATCGCCGGGTACCTCCCGCACCAGCACCGCGCCGCCGAAATCCTCGCACCGGAAGCCATACCGCTCCAGCAGCGGCAGCTGCTCCAGCACCGCCGCGCAGTCCTCCGGCGGCAGCTCCACCGCCAACGGCTCCAGCAGGGTCTGGGTCATCACCGGCTCAGCGGCGGCCTTCAGCGCGTCGAACCGCACCCGCTCATGGGCGGCGTGCTTGTCGATGATCCACACATTCTCCCCCTCGTCCTCGCAGATGATATAGGTCCGCAGCACCTCCCCGGCGATGCGCCAGGGGGCCTCATGCGGCGGCTCCAGAGTCACCTGCTCCGGCAGGGATACCGTCTCCTGCACAGGCGGTTCTTCCCGCACAGGCGCCGGTCCCTGCGGCTCTGCCGCAGGGGCCGGGGACGGCGGGATGATGTGATAGCTGACGCCGGGCCGGGCCGTGGGAGCCGTGAAGGCCTTCCCCGGCTCCGGGGCCACGTCCCGCACCGCCAGGGCCGGCTGTTCCGCCGGGCGCACCGGCCGGGCCGGGGCGGCGGGCCGGGCAGTATAGCTGCCCAGCGGCGGCTTCTCCGGCTGGGGCTTCTGCTGCTGCCGGAACTCCTGGGCGGTCATGGTCCGGTAAAAGGGCTTTTCCTCCTGCCGGGCGGGCTGTTCCGCCCGGTTCAGGGCGTCCATGACGGTATAGTACACCGCGTCAAAGGCGGTTTTGTCGGATACGAATTTCACCACGGTCTTGGCCGGATGCACGTTCACGTCCACCCGGTCCTCCGGCAGGGTCAGATGCAGCACGCAGCCGGGGAACTTCCCCTTCAGCAGGCGGTTGCGGTACGCCTCCTCCAGAGCGGCGGACAGCAGCTGGCTTTTCACGAACCGGCCGTTGACGAAGAACAGCTGGCGGCCCCGGGTGCCGTGGCCGTTCAGGGGCCGGGTCACATAGCCCGACACCTGCACGTCGCCGCCGCAGCCCCGGACCTCCTGCAGGCCCATGGCGAAGTCCCGGCCCATGGCCGCATAAACGGCGGACAGCAGCTGCCCGTCGCCGGGGGTGTGGAGCACCTCGGCCCCGTCCCGCAGCAGCTTGAAGGACACCTCCGGATGGCTCAGGGCCAGGTGCTGGACGATGCCCGCCACGGCGGCCCCCTCGGCGCTGTCCTTTTTCATGAATTTCATCCGGGCGGGGGTGTTGTAAAACAGGTCCCGCACGCAGATGGTGGTGCCCTCCGGGCACCCGATCTCCTCCACCTGGCCGGGCACGCCCCCCTCCAGATGCAGGGAGGCCCCGGTCTGGGCCCCGGTCTGGCGGGTGAAAATATCCACCCGGGACACGGCGGAGATGGCGGCCAGGGCCTCGCCCCGGAAGCCCAGGGTGCCGATGGCGGCCAGGTCCCCGGCGGTGCGCAGCTTGCTGGTGGCATGGCGCAGAAACGCCGTGGGCAGCTGCTGGGGCGCGATGCCGCAGCCGTTGTCCGTCATCCGCAGATAGGTCAGGCCCCCGTGCTGCACCTCCGCCACGATGGCGGTGGCCCCGGCGTCCAGGGCGTTTTCCAGCAGCTCCTTGGCCACGCTGGCGGGCCGCTCCACCACCTCGCCGGCGGCGATCAGATCCGCCACGTGCCGGGGCAGGCATTGAATATCAGGCATAGCGTTGTCCTTTCGTGTTACGTCAGCTTCTTTTTCAGCTCATACAGCAGCTGCAGGGCCTCCAGGGGCGTCAGGGAGTCCACCTGGGCCCGGCGCAGCCGGTCGATGACCTCCCCCTCGGCCACGGCGGCAAAGGACACCTGGTCCTCCCGGGGAGCGGGGGCTGCCGCCGGGTGGCCGGACTCCTCCTCCAGCTGGCGGAGGATCTTTCTGGCCCGGGACACCACCGCCTCCGGCAGGCCCGCCAGCTTGGCTACCTCGATGCCGTAGCTGCGGTCTGCGCCGCCGGGGACGATCTTCCGCAGGAACACGATCTCCTCCCCCCGGGTGCGGACGGCGATGTTATAGTTCTTCACGCCGGGAAGGGTCCCCTCCATGGCGGTCAGCTCGTGATAGTGGGTGGCAAACAGGGTCTTGGCCCCCAGGCGCTTGGGGTCGGCGCAGTATTCCAGCACCGCCCGGGCGATGCTCATGCCGTCAAAGGTGGAGGTGCCCCGGCCGATCTCGTCCAGGATCAGCAGGCTGTCGGCGGTGGCGGTGCGCAGAATGTCGCTGACCTCCGTCATCTCCACCATAAAGGTGGACTGTCCCGCCGACAGGTCGTCGGAGGCCCCGATGCGGGTGAAGATCCGGTCCACGATGCCCAGTCTTGCGGCCTTGGCCGGGACAAAGGACCCGATCTGGGCCATCAGGACCATCAGCGCCACCTGGCGCATATAGGTGGACTTGCCCGCCATGTTGGGGCCGGTGATGATGGACACCCGGTCCTCGCTGCGGCCCATATAGGTGTCGTTGGGCACAAACAGGGCCTCCGGCCGCATGGCCTCCACCACCGGGTGGCGTCCCTGGTGGATTTCGATGACCCCGGACTCGTCCACCGCCGGGCAGCAGTAGTTGTTCTTCACTGCCACCGCCGCCAGGGAGCACAGGCAGTCCGCCTCCGCCACGGCGGCGGCCGTGGCCTGGATCCGGGCCACATGGCCGCTCAGCTCCTGCCGCAGGCGGGTGAACAGCTCATACTCCAGGGCCGATACCCGGTCCGAGGCGGACAGAATGTCGTGCTCCAGGTCCTTCAGCTCCTGGGTGATGTACCGCTCGCCGTTGACCAGGGTCTGCTTGCGGATATAGGTATCCGGCACCTGGTCCTTGAAGGAGTTGGACACCTCGATGTAGTATCCGAATACCTTGTTGTATCCGATCTTCAGGCTGCGGATGCCGGTTTTCTCCTTTTCGGCGGCCTCCATGGAGGCGATGACGCCCTTGCCGCCGTGGAGGATGCTCCGCAGGCGGTCCACCTCCGGGTCGAAGCCGTCCCGGATGAACTCCCCCTCCCGGACGGAGAAGGGGGGATCGTCGCACAGGGTGCGGCCAATGAGGTCCGTCAGGTCCTCCAGGGGGTCCAGCTGGGCCAGCTCCCCCAGGCGGCCCCGGTCAAAGGCCGACAGCAGCTCCTTCACATGGGGAAGCCGGGCCATGGCGTTTTTCAGGGATACCACGTCCCGGCCCCCGGCGGTGCCGTATACGATGCGGCCCACCAGGCGCTCCATGTCGCCGATGCCCGTCAGGGCCAGGGCCAGCTCCTCCCGGATCATGGTGTGGTCCACCAGCTGGCCCACGGCGCCGCTGCGGCGGGTGATGGCCGTTACGGACAGCAGGGGTCGCTCCAGCCAGCTGCGGAGCATCCGCCCGCCCATGGGGGTTCGGGTCTTGTCCAGCACCCACAGGAGGCTCCCCTTCTTCTCCTTGCTGCGCAGGGTCTCCGTCAGCTCCAGGTTCCGCCGTGCCGTCAGGTCCAGCTCCATGAACTGCCCCTGCTGGTAATAGTCCAGGTCGTCCACATGGCGCAGGTCGGTTTTCTGCGTCTCGTGGAGATAGCCCAGCAGGGCTCCCAGCGACAGCGCCGCCGCGGGATTCCCCTTGGGAAGCCGTCCTGCGGCCTCATCGCCGAACTGCTGCCGGACGGTCCTTTCCGCCTCCTGCAATTGAAAGCGTCCGGCACTCAGCCGCTCCACATGGCAGTGGAGCTTATCCTGCATCAGACTCAGCAGCGGCCCGCAGTCGTAGGCCGCCTGGTTCACCACCGCCTCCGCCGGGGAAAACCGCCCCAGCTCGTTGAGCAGGTGCTCCGCCCGGTCCGGACCCTGGAAGGCGGTGACGTGGGTCTTGCCGGTGGAGATATCGCACACGCTGAAGCCCGCGCAGGTGTCGTCCAGATACAGCCCCGCGCAGAAGTTGGAGCGTCCCTCCTCCAGGCAGGCCGCGTCAATGACCGTGCCGGGGGTCACCACCCGGATGATGTCCCGGTCCACCAGGCCCTTGGCCGTGGCAGGGTCCTCGGTCTGCTCGCAGATGGCTACCTTGTAGCCCTTAGCGATGAGCCGGGCGATATACGCGTCCGAGGCGTGATAGGGGATCCCGCACATGGGGATCTTCTCCTCGAAGCTCTTGTTCTTGTCCTTATCCCGGGTGGTCAGGGTCAGGTCCAGCTCCTTGGACGCCTTCCGGGCGTCGTCGCCGAACATCTCGTAAAAATCTCCCAGCCGGAAAAACAGGATGGCGTCCTGATTCTGTTCCTTGATCTGCAGATACTGCTTCATCATGGGGGTCAGCTCTGCCATGGTTTCACCCGCGCTTTCTGCCGCATAGGCGGCTGATCTGTCGAATGGTGGTGGAAAACATTGTTGAAAAGTGCAAAACTATGTGGGATATGGTTTACAGCATCTCCCCGAACAGGGCCCAGGTGTTGCTGTCGGTGATCTTCACGTCTCGATACTGGCCCAGGGCGGACTTGTCCCCCACCAGGTGCACCAGCCGTCCCCCCGCCGTCCGGGCGGACAGGGGCCACCGGGCGTCGTCGGTTTCGCCGTCCACCAGTACCCGCAGGGTCCGGCCCACATATCCGGCATGAAGCCGGGCGGATATCTCGTTTTGCGTATTGCACAGCATATCGAACCATTTCTGCTTTTCCGCCCGGGGAACGGGGTCGTCCATTTTGGCCGCCGGGGTGCCGGGGCGGGGGGAGAAGATGAAGGTAAATAGGGCGTCGAATTCCACCTGCCGCACCAGGTCCACCGTCTCCATGGCCTCGGCCTCCGTCTCGCCGGGGAAGCCGATGATCACGTCCGACGTCAGCACCAGGTCCGGCATGACCTTCCGGGCATAGCCGATGAGAGCCAGGTATTTCGCCCGGTCATAGGGGCGGTTCATGGCCCGCAGCACCCGGTCGCTGCCGGACTGCACCGGCAGGTGCAGCTGGTGGGCCACATGGCGGCTCCGGGCCATGGTGTCAAACAGCTTAAAGCCGGCGTCCTTGGGCTGGGAGGACATGAACCGGATCAGGTAGTCGCCGTCGATCTTGTCCAGCTCCCGCAGCAGGTCCGCAAAGTCCCAGGGCTCCGGTAGGTCCTTTCCGTAGGAGTTCACGTTCTGGCCCAGCAGGGTGATCTCCTTGAAGCCCTCCGCCGCCAGCTGGCGGACCTCCTCCACGATCTTCTCCGGGGCGCGGCTGCGCTCCCGGCCCCGGACATAGGGGACGATGCAGTAGGAGCAGAAGTTGTTGCACCCGTACATGATGGAGACCCACGCCCGGACCCGGCCCTCCCGGACCACAGGCATCCCCTCGGCAATGGAGCCGTGCTCGTTCTCCACGGAGAACACCCGGCCCCGGCGGGTATACACCTGATACAGAAGCTCCGGGAACTTCCACAGGGCCTGGGGCCCGAACACCAGGTCCACATGGCGATAGCTGGTCCGGACCCTCTGGGCCACCTCCGGCCGCTGGGCCATGCAGCCGCACAGGCAGATGATCTGCTCCGGGTTCGCCTTTTTCGTGTGGGTCAGGGCGCCCAGGGTGCCGTATACCCGCTTTTCCGCATGGTCCCGGATGGCGCAGGTGTTCATCACCACGATGTCCGCCCGGGCGGCATCGTCGGTGAACTCGCACCCCATGTCCCGCAGCATCCCCAGGATGTGCTGGCTGTCGGCCACGTTCTGCTGGCACCCGAAGGTGTCCACCAGGGCCAGAGGCGTCCGGCCCCGGGCCTGGTGCATGGCGTGGATTTTTTCGGTAAATTCCCGCTGGCGGGCCATCTGCCCGTCGTCGAGAAGCACTTGCTTTCTGTCCAATGGAAACCTCCCAGCCGCCCCGTGTCGTGAAAAAGGCGGCACTTCCCTAATTTAATAATTCATCATACCACATTTTCCAGCCTGATACAAGAAAGCCCGCCGGGAAAAATGGCGAAAAATTTGTGTCCCGGGCGCTTTATCTTGTCCATGGAATATGGTATACTGGATAAAACATCGAAAAAACGAGGACATCGCACCATGAGAGACAACGAAACCAGACGGCCCGCCCCCCAGGCGGAGGCCGACGGCCTCATCGAGGGCCGCAACGCCGTGATCGAGGCCCTGCGGGCCGGAACGGCCATTGACAAGATCTATCTGGCCAAGGGCGAAACGGACAAGACCCTGGGCCATATCGCCTCCCGGGCCCGGGAGGCTGGTGTGGTGGTGGTGGAGGCGGACCGGCGGAAGCTGGACGCCATGAGCCGCACCCACTCCCACCAGGGGGTCATCGCCCTGGCCGCCGTCCGGGAATACGTCAGCGTCCAGAGCATCCTGGATGCCGCCGCCGCCAAGGGGGAGCCGCCTCTGCTGGTGGTGTGCGACGAGATCTCCGACCCCCACAACCTGGGGGCCATCCTCCGCACCGCCGAGTGCGCCGGGGCCCACGGGCTCATCATCCCCAAGCGCCGCTCCGCCGGGCTCACCGCCATCGTGGGGAAAACCTCCGCCGGGGCCGTCAGCTATCTGCCGGTGGCCCGGGTGGCCAACCTGACCTCCGTCCTGAAGGACCTGAAAAAACAGGGGGTCTGGATCTTCGGCACCGCCGCCGGAGCCTCCACCGACCTGTACAGCGCCGATCTCAAGGGCCCGGCGGCCATTGTCATCGGCTCCGAGGGGGACGGCATGAGCCGCCTGGTGGCGGAAAACTGCGATTTCCTGGTCAGCATCCCCATGAAGGGGCATATTTCCTCCCTGAACGCGTCGGCGGCCGCCGCCATCCTGCTGTATGAGGCCGTGCGCCAGCGCCGGGGATAACAACGAGGGATCACCATGCGTAACGAAGACATGCGGCCCACGCCGCCGGAGATGGACTTCACCATAGACGACATTCTGGACGAATTCGGCTCGGGTGGGTCCCGAAGGGAGCCGGAGCCTGCCCCGGAACCGGAGCCCATCCCCGAACCCGAACCGGTCTCCGAACCGGAGCCTGAGCCGGCCCCCGAACCGGAACAAGAGCCGGAAGAACAACCACAACCAGAACCCGAACCGGAACCGGAGCCTGTTCCGGAGCCGGAGTATCGCCCGGACGACGAACCGCCCCGGGAGAACCCCCTGGACCGGCTGCGCCGCCGCTTCCGGCAGCGGCAGGAGGACCCGGACGAGCCCCGGGCCGTTCCGGAGGAGGACGACCAGGATGCCGTCCTGCCGGAGCGGGTGCCTTTGAGGGAGCGCCTGTCTGCCGCCGCCCAGTGGGTCCGGGACCGTATCCCCGCCCGGGACCTGGAAAACCCGGACGACGCCCCGGAGGAGCCGCCGGAGCCGGAGCCCACCATGGACGACGCCGCCCGGGAGCAGAAGTGGCAGTGCGCCCGGCTGCACCGGCAGCGTCTGCTGCTGACGGCGCCCACCCTGCTGGCCATAGCCGTGGCCGTCATCGACGGGCTGGACCTGCTGTCCCAGGGGTGGTATGACCACGTCTGGCTGCGCTGCGGCATACCGGCGGGACTGCTGGCCCTGTGCCTGCTGCTGAGCACCCGGCTGTGGCACGAGGCGGGGGAGAGCCTGGGCCATGGGCGCGTCACCGCCCCGGCGGCGGCGCTGGTGTGCGGCCTGGCAGCCCTGGCGGACAGCGCCCAGTGCCTGTTTCTGGGGCAATGCCCGAACCTGCCCTTTGCCGCCCCGGCGGCCCTGCTGCTGTATCTGTGCGCCTGCGGCCAATATCGCGCCGCCCGGGCCCGGTATGACAGCTTCCGCCTGGCCCAGCTGGGTGGCACGCCGCCGTATGTGGCCTCCGTCACCGCCGCCGGAGCCTGCAAGCAGCAGGGGCGGCTGGAGGGCTTTTACCGCATGTGGCAGTCCCCGGACCCCGCCGCCCGGTGGCAGCCCATTCTGACGCCGCTGTACCTGGCCCTGGCCACGGTGCTGGCCCTGGTGGCAACCCTCAGCGGGCACCAGATGAACCGGTTCCTCTGGCTGTGGTCGGCGCTGCTGTCGGCCACGGTGCCCCTGTCCCTGCCCCTGTCCGGAACGCTGCCTCTGTCCCTGCTGTGCCGCCGCCTGCACAAAAGCGGCTGCGCCGTGGCGGGCTGGAAGGGGGCCCGGGCCATTACCGCCGCCCGCCGGGTGGTGGTCACGGACGAGGACCTGTTCCCGGTCGGTGTCCTGTCCCTGCGCGGCAAGGAGAAGAACGAGCCCTCCGCCGCCCTGGGTACGGTGGAGCTTAACGGCCTGAAGGTATACGATCAGGAGATCGGCGAGGCCCTGGCCTATGCCGAGGCCCTGTGCCGGGCCGCCGGAAGCCAGCTGACGCCTCTGCTGCAGCAGCTGATGGACGGCCAGGTCCACTTTCGCTACGACGCCCACGACCTGCACTATTACGAGGACGGCGGCATCGACTGCACCGTCCGGGGGGCCACGGTGGCCATGGGCAGCGCCTATTTCATGAAAAAGCGCCGCATCGCCCTGCCCCGGGACCTGAAAATGGACACCGGCGTCTTTATGACGGTGGACGGGCGCCTGGCGGCCATCTTCGCGGTGAAGTACCTGCCCTCCCGGAACGTGGAGTGGGCCCTGCGGGCTCTGCGCCGGAACCGGGTGACCCCGGTGCTGGCCACCCGGGGCGTCAACATCACCCCCAATCTGCTGAAGCGGAAATTCCGCCTGAACGCCCGGCCCATCTATCCGGGCGTGGCCACCCGGCTGGCCCTGGCGGAGCTGACCGCCCAGCCCGGGGAGACCCCCAACGCCCTGATCTATCGGGACGGCCTGCTGCCTATGGCGGAAACCGTCATCGGCAGCCAGCGGATGTGTCAGGCGGTGCGCTGGTCCACCGTCCTCAGCTGGATCGGCGGCCTGTGCGGCCTGGTGCTGTCGTACTATCTGACCACCGCCGGCGATTTCGCCGCCCTGTCGCCGCTGTACATGCTGGCCTTCCTGGTTCTGCTGCTGCTCCCCACCCTGCTGCTGTCGGGGTTTGTGAAATATTTCTAATAGACGCTGAGATCGCCCCTGCCGCTGCGGCAGGGGCGATCTGTTTCTTGCGCTTTTTTTCACATATCCAGGAGCTTCAGCTCTTCCTCGTCCACCTTCCGCAGATCCCGGCGGCTGAGGATGTCGTACATACACGGCACCACCAGCAGGGTCATCAGCGTGGCATACAGCAGGCCGCCGATGCACACCAGGGCCACCGGCTGCATCAGGGCCGTGCCCACGTCCTTGCCGAAGGCCATGACCACCAGGCCCAGAATCGTGGTCAGGGACGTCATGAGAATGGGCCGCAGGCGGGTGACGCCGGCCTCGATGATGGCCTCCCGGCGGCCCATACCCTCCAGCCGCAGCTGGTTGATGTAGTCCACCAGGACGATGCCGTTGTTGACGATGACGCCCACCAGCATCACAAAGCCGATCAGGGAGATGACGCTGACCTCCACCCCTGCCAGCAGCAGGGCCAGGAAGCCGCCGGTGAAGGCCAGGGGGATGGTGAACATGACGATCAGCGGCGAGCGCAGGGACTGGAACTGGGCCACCATCACCAGATACACCAGTACGATGCCCAGCAGCAGCATCAGCAGCAGCTGCCCGATAGCGTCCATGATGGCCTCGTTCTCCCCCTGGAAGGCGGCGGTGACGCCCTGGGGCAGCTCCGCCTGGCCGATGACCTTTTCGGCGGCGGAGGTGACCTTGGTGACATTATAGCCGTCGGCCACGTCGGCGGACACGGTGATATACCGCCGCTGCTGGTCCCGGTTGATGGTGTTCAGGCTGACGGTCTCCTCCAGCTGGGCGATGTCCCCCAGACGGACGGACTCGCCGCTCTGGTTGCTGCCGGAGGCGCTTGCGCTGGTCATGCCGGACATGCTGCTCATACCGCTCATGCTTCCCATGGAGCTACCGGAGGAGGCGCTGCTCATCATGCTGCTCATGGCGGAGGCGGAGGAGGGGTCAATTTCCAGATCCAGGAGCTTCTCCCGGGTCATGCGGCTCTCCTCCGGGGACTGGATGGACACGCTGACGTCCAGCCCGTCCAGGGTCAGGGACAGGGAGCTGTCGGTGTCTGTCAGGGCGGAGGCCACGGCCAAGTACACCTGGGCCACGGTGAGGCCCTTCTCCATGGCGGCGTTGCGGTCCACGGACAGGTGCAGGGCGGCGGCCGCCTGCTCCAGGCCGTCGGACACGTTTTCCGTGCCGGGGACGGTGGCCAGCTTTGCCGCCAGGTCACGGGCGGCGGACTGCATCTGCTCCATATCGCTGCCGTAGACGTTCAGCGTGACGCCGCTGCCGGTCAGGTAGGACATATAGGTGTCCATGGCCCCGGAGGCGGTGACGGTGCACGCAAGGTCCGCGCAGGCGGCCTCCATCTGCTTGCCGGCCTCCGCGCCGGAGGCCCCCTCCGGCAGGGTGATGTAGGCGGTGACGTCGTATTCCCCGCCGCCGGCGGTCATCATACTGGTCATGTCCATGCTCCCGGCGCCGGAGGCGGAGGACATCATCGCGCCCACGGTTTCCACGTTGTCCACGGCGGCGATGCGCTGCAGGGTCTCGTCCGCCAGGGCCACCGCCTGCTCCCGGGTGCAGCCCTCAGGCATGGAGATGGTCAGGTTCACGGTGTTCATGTCGATATTGGGCATAAAGGCGAAGCCCCGGGCCAGAGCGGCTCCGGCGGAGCCCACCAGCAGCAGCAGGGACACTCCCAGCACCACCAGCTTGTGGTGGATGGACCAGGACACGGCCTTGCGATAAGCGGGATAGACCTTATCCAGCAG
>OLYV01000200.1_pt1 | contig 35773 bp, 39 predicted proteins | sample 1644371 | NCBI WGS metagenome assembly OLYV01 (sample SAMEA103958124, study PRJEB25191) | human gut metagenome | biome: human-associated habitat [ENVO:00009003]; feature: intestine environment [ENVO:2100002]; material: feces | place: Germany | collected 2013/2015 | reverse complement strand
GCCATGGCCGAGAGCCATTGCAATTACTACTCTTTTGGAGTTTTGCTCATGGCTGAGTGACGCAGGGTGTGGAGGTGATATTCTGCTGGGAAGCCATTGGCGGCGTAGATCTTACGCAGACGCTTGGTGAATGTGTCGGGGTGGAGCAGCTGCCCCTGTTCGTTGACGAACAGATAGGGACTGAGATCTCTGCGGCGCTTGGCGGCTTCCTGCACCAGCCACCAGCGGTAACCGAGCAGCACACCGCGCAGAGCAGGGGAGAGGATGATCTGGCGGCTGCGGCCGTTTTTGGTGGAGCCTTCCACGACGCCCTTGCCGGCCACGATGCTGCGGGAACGGCTGACGGTGAGAAGGAAGCCGTCACCGCTGCTGCGGAAGTCGGACCATTTCAGAGCACACAGCTCGCCGCGGCGGCAACCGGTGGCCATGGCCAGCAGATAGAATACCCGGAAATGCCGCGGCTCTTTTGAGAGCGCCAGCAGTAACCGCTGGGCTTCTTCGACGGTGGGAATGAATTGTTCGCGGTGCCGGGTGGCGGGCAGGTCGATCATCCGCACTGGGTTCTTCTGGATGATCTCGTTGCGCTTGGCGTCGCTGAGCACTGCGGAGACGACCGTCAGATACTTCTGCGCCGTCCTTTCCTGCACCGGCTTCCCGCGACAGGTCCGCTTGCGCAGTTCCAGCATCATATTTTCCAAAGCCATAGGACGGAGTTTGTTCAGCTTGATGCTGCCTATGTAGGGATAGACGACTTCCAGCATACGGCGATAGCTGGCCAGCGTGCTGGGCGCGTATTTCGTCTGTCGTGCGAGCCATCGGAGAGCGTATTCCTCGAAGGTCATCTCACCATCTTCGCTGTAACCGTTTTTCACTTCCCGCTCAAACTCCTCGGCGGCGTGGGCCACATACTGACTGATGCCGCGCTTGGGAATATCAGACGGAACCTGAATGGTTTTTGCTTTGCTGATTTTCCTGCCGTCAGGACGATACCCATTGCTGACGGTGATTTTATATTTACGCGCAGAGAGCTGCTTGATACTTGCCATCGTATTGTTCCTTTCTCACCACTTTCTGTGCAGCCGCAGGGCGTCCCGGAAGGAGAAGCTGCCTTGTGTTTCCGTTACCTCCCGGACACTGTAGCCTCGCAGCTTGCGATAGTCCTCCGCGTTCAGATCCACGTCCTCGGCCATCAGATGATTGGTGATGACGTGCTCCACCGCGAGATTGAACAGCAGTTTGCCTACCCGTCCACAGAACACACCCAGCGAACCCTCCAGCACATCCAGCAGCACCCGGGGCAGGAAAGCACTGCTTTTGTCAGTATGCAAATAGCCTACATAGAACCGAAGCGCCTTTTCCACGAACTCGTTCCGCGAGGCGCAGTTATCATCTTGGTAGAGACGCTCCACCTCGTTCCATATGTCCTCCGGCAGCCAGACGGTATGCCGTTTCTTTTCATGCTCGTTCATGCTCATTTTCTCCTCCTTTTGTTGCCTGTCACCTGCAGAAACCGCGCTTCTGCGGCGTTTTGCGGGATTTTTTCTCTTTTTAGCGTCAACCGTTTTCTGAAAATGGCCAATCAGCGTCAACGGAAAGCCCCTACAACTGCCCGCACTGCGGGAAGAAGTGACCGGGCCGGGGCGTTTACGACCCCGGGCGTTTCACCTGCCCATTTTTCGGCGCTCCCAACAGTGGGCCAAAACCGCCCCGAACGGCAGGGGACGCTATGGTTACCCGCCTTTGTTCCCCTGAGGCCACACAGCGGCTCACAGGCGGCAACACTGCGGGCAACGCTCCTGAGGTGCGGTGTGGCTGGGAACTCCGCTTTTTCTTTCTCTGGATTATCACCAGACGCTTCATTTTTCGGAGCCGGAAGCGGGAAATTCGTCTTACCTGAAAGATAGAACAAAGTCTGGAAAACCTCATCAGTTTGCGTCAGAGGCAGGGTCGATAGGGTCGTTGTTTTCGGTAGTGATATCTGCGGCCCTATCGGCCCTCCTGAGACAGATGAGCCGCTCACCATTGCTCTTGCGGAAGGAGACCAGAATGCCGATTTTGCCCAGCGTATCAACGTTTTTGCGGATGCGACGGGACAGCGTGTTGGGCGTAAGTCCCTCCAAATCATCAGGGTCGATGATTTTCAGCAGCGCTCCGGCAGGGGCACTGATCTTCGGCTGCTGCCGCAGTAGTTCAGAGAGAAGAAAGAGAAGCCGCGTGTCAGGCCGCGCGGTTTGGGGACTGTTGTCTGAGAGCAGGTTCCAGAAGTGTGTCTCGCTGTCGAATTCCAGACTCAATTCCCGGTACGCAATGTCACGGCCTGTGCAGTAGAGGGTAGCGGTGTTCTCGCCCCGCTTGGATTTCTTCAGCACGAAGTTTGTATCCGTTGCTCCACTAATACCTGTGGTGCCGGAAATCATATTCATGGGGTCGTCATCGTTCATCTTCCGCAGGTGATGAATCAGCAGGATGGCAATACGGTGCTTGTCTGCCAGCGCTTTCAACGAACCGATGTCACGATAGTCATTGGCGTAGGGATTTCCGTTGTCTCCACTGCCGCGAATACGTTGAAGCGTGTCAATGACGATGAGACCGGTGTTGGGGTGATCTGACAGGAACTGCTCTATTTGCTGCTCCAGACCATTGTGGAGCTGTGCCGCCATGATAGAAAAATGCAGCGTATCCGGTGCGTCCTCCGTAAGATCCAGGAGTCGGCAACGAATACGCTGGTAGCTATCTTCCAGACACAGGTACAGCACTTCACACTTCTGCGCGGCGAAAGACCACAGGAGTTCGCCTTTCGCGACGCAGAGGCACAGGGCCAATGCCAGCCAAGACTTACCGATCTTCGGTGCGCCCGCCAGAATATGTAACCCTTGGGGCAGCAGTTGGTCGATGAGGAACCGGGTAGGCGGCAGCGGATGGGAGAGCAATGCTTCAGCATTGATGGTGAGTAGCGTGTTTTGCATGAGACCTCCTTCGGGATTGACAAATAGTACGGCGGGTGTTAGACTAATCAAAAAATGGGTTAGACATATATCCAAACTTATCCTAACATGAGAATGCTCATGTGTCAATACTGTCGAAAATAATTTACAATTAGTCTATAATCTGGAGGCGGCTATGTATTTCTACAAAATGTACTTCTCAGAGAAAAATGAAGTGTTTTCGTGCGATCCTAACGGAATACATGGTGCACCGTCTAAGCGAGAGTATCTGCCATTCCTCGAAAGCCTGCTGACTTTTCTGGAGTTGGATTGCACGGAAGTGACACCCATGATCCGGCGTATTTCGGACAACTGGGATCGTTGGCTCGCGGAGGGTGACAAGGAAGCCTGTACGGCCGCTATGGTGGAGTTGGGGCAATTGGCCTGCCGCCATGTCTACTTTCAGTTACCGTATATGCGTTGGTATGACCGGCATACCCGGCAGGCGATCTATCAGGATCGAGGCAGCGAGGAAGATACGCAGATGGCAGAGGAACTGCACCGGATGCCGGAGCAGCTCATGCTGTATCAAAGACAGGTGCAGCGATTCTTTGACTTGGTATTGGATGTAGACAAGGCAGGACGTGAGCCGCAGCAACAAATTCGCCGCTGCTTTACCTACGATATACCCGACCATCCAAGTGACCCGGACATGTTTCCATTTAGACCGATCTCCATCAGCATAGAGCCGACAGATGAGGGAACTTGTGTGCCGGTGTTGTATGCCAGGCATATCCCGGACATTATTGATTTCTCACTGCGGAGTTGTGTGGAACGGAACATCACCGTGCGGCGGTGTAAGAACTGCGGACGCTACTTCGCCCAGACGGGACGTGTCAGCGCTGAATATTGTGACCGGCCCGTACCGAGAGGACAGCAGAAGTGCCGGGAGATTGGCGCGTTTCAGCAGTGGACATTGAAACAGTCCGATGACCCGGTATTCAAGGCATACCGCAGGGAATACAAGCGGCGCTTTGCGTGGATCAAGGCGGGCCGCATCAGCGACAGTCAATTCTACGCCTGGAGTGAACAGGCCAGAGAACAGAAAAAGAAATGCGACCGGGATATTATCACTCTGGAAGAATTCCAGCAGTGGCTGAAAGAATCGTAAATACGCAATGGAGCGGCACATGATGACGTGCCGCTCCCAATAGGCTGAAATGACATGCTTCTTTGATATGCCCTCTAAAAACTTTATCGAGAAAAAGTAACCCCCAACGGAGTTTGCGGAATGTGTCAGGTTGCGGTACAGTATTGCATATCAAGATAAGGAGGAGATTCCATGGCTTGTTTTTTGGTTCCTGCGGGGGAAGCGGTCGTAACGACTGTTGTTTCCAAGACCGCAAAAAAAGAGGAGAATCCTGAAAAGATCTCCTTGAGCAGAAAGCTCAAGTGGCTGTCCAATTTGCTGTGGGGCGGCAGCGCCCTGCTGTGCTTCGAGCACGTCTGTCACGGAGAGGTCGTGCCTTGGTTCCCGTTCCTTACCGCTATGTCCGACCCGGAAGAGACTACCATCATGCTTCATGAGATGGCCTCTGTCGGCGGCGCAATGGCGGTCTGGCTGACGGTGATCTGGGCCGGAATGTGCCTGACGGCAGACAGCCTGATGAAGCGTAAGCCCGCTGCACAGCTTCAGGCATAGAGGGGGGCAAAGCGATGACCTTGCTGACCTGTCTTTTTGCCGCATTGGTCTGCACCATTCTGTGGTATAAAAATGCGCCGCGGAATGAGATGAAGCTGCATGTGCTGTGCTACCTGTATTGGGGCGCGTCCCTGATGTGGATGGTGGACGCTGTATTCGAGTATGCCGAATTGGGCGCCGAGTTTTTCACACCTGACGCCGCTGATATGCTCAACGACTTTTACCTTGGCCTATCTGTCGTTGCGCTGGGTATGATCATCTGGATCGTCTATCTGCTGATCAAGGACCCCAAAGGCGTTGTCCGCGCAGCACTGACAAAGAAGAAATAACCGCGTCAGAAATAAGCAAATATCCCCTCCAACCCATGGTCAGAGGGGATATTTGCGTTTCGGATAACAAGGAGATAAGATGCCATCCACAACATCCTATCTCATGATGCCCTGAGCGTATAGGCATCTGATCTGATCGTAGTATAGCGTATCAGATCTTCTGCAACAAGCTGGGTGGGAGAATACGATTGCCGGTCTTTGTGCTGATTCTGAGTATTTCACGCATCTGCTCAATGCTCATCATATCGGGATAGTCTTTCAGCATGAGCTTATAGGCATCGCGCTGATAAATGGTTGATGCCAGCCCGGAACTCCGCAGTAAAAAAGCATTGATAGAAAACTTCATTGCCGGGATCAATGATGTCACCGACGTGATGGTCGAATGGCGGGAGTATGTTGCCCAAGAGAAAGAACGCCAGCTTACGGCGTTTTTCCGGGACGAAAATCTAAAAGAGAACGAGACACGTCAGTTTATGGAGAAAGCATTCCGCGATGGTGCAGTAAAAACCACAGGCACAGACATTGATAAGCTACTACCGCCCATGTCTCGTTTCGGTGGTGGAAACCGCGCAGAAAAGAAGCAGGGGGTTATTGCAAAACTTCTTGGTTTCTTTGAACGTTTTTTTGGTATCGGTTAAATGAAAAAGGCCACACGGCAGACATTGTAGCCCGTTGTGTGGTCTTTCTGTTGGCCCCGCTTGAAGGGTGTCAGTCAAAAATATCCTTGTTTTAGGATATCCCTAGGCTGAAACCTCTTTGAGGGGTGGGCTTGATGCGTTTTGTTGTTGCTTTATGACGAACCGTTGGTCTCCTGCAGGGATTCTTTCTTTGAACCTCGGGATTTTTCGCCGCTGACACGGGCAATGAAGAACAGACCCACAAGCACCATGGCAGAGCCAACAAGACTCATGGCGTTTGTCGGCTCATCCAGAAAGATGATCCCCAGAAACATGGCGCAAACGGTGATGAGGCTTCCCAGATTGGAGAAAATGACCATAGGAAGAATGAAAGAGCTGTAGTTCACAAGAATATTGGCAGCAACGGAACAGAACACGCTCAGCACCAGTGTAGACAGCACGAACCGCCTGCTGTGAAGCGCTGCCGCAAAGGGCGTCAGATCGCCGCGCTCCATACAAAGCGCCACAACGGTGAACACCAGCATGCACATACCGATCACGAAATAGGAGCGTTCGAAAGCGGTAAATTCCGCCGAGGAATCCTTGTTATAAACCCGGTAAAAGGCGGCGAACAGACAGGCACCAAAGACCAGTATTACACCAATGGGCTGCACCGTGCCCATTCCGGAGCCGGCAATGGTCACAAGGATCACGCCGGCAATAGGGACAAAGCAGAGAAGAAATTGCTTCCGCGTAGGGTATTCCTTCAGGATCAGCACGCCCATACCGATAGCGATAACGGGGACAATGGCCAGCGTAACGCCGGCAAAGGTACTGTTGGAATAGTAGATGCCGTAGCTCTCAAAGAAGAAGTAGATGGGCTCCACGCAGGAGAGCATGATGAGCGGCCGCAGGTTTTTCCCCCGCAGCCGAATCCTTTCCAAGCCGAATAACATCATGAGGTTCAGCAGCAGAAACGCCAGCAGAAACCGTAGGGACATCTGCACCATAGGTGGCGCTTCCTGCTGCGCGATCCGTGTGAAGAGATAGCTGGCGCCCCAGATGATGTTGCCGATGACACCGCAGCAAAGCGCCAGCGTCATAGACCCTTTTCTGCTTGTTGTATTCATATTCAGACGTCCTTTCTATCCCCGCAGTAAAAGGGGATAAAAATCGAGAAATATCCTCCGGCAACCCCGGAGGATATTTCCACAGTGCTGGGCACAGTACTGTATATTTACCAGACCTTGATCAGCTCTTCCGCGTCTGTCCAAGGACGGTTCTGCTTCAGGGCGGTTTCTTTCAGTGTCAGCTTGCCGTCATAGCAAGTCATACCGGCGCGGAGGTAGGGGTTTTCCTCAATGGCCTTCTTGAAGCCTTTGTCGGCGATCTGCAGCAGCATGGGGCAGGTAGCGTTGGCCAGCGTGATGGAGGCGGTCTGAGCGAAAGCGGAGGGGATGTTGTCCACGCAATAGTGCAGGATGCCCTCTTCCTTATACACGGGGTCGTCATGGGTGGTGCTGCGGCAGGTCTCCACGGCGCCCTCGTCATCACAGGCCACGTCCACAATCATGGAACCCTTCTGCATCAGCTTCAGATCTTCGCGGTAGATGATGTGATCTTTCCGATCCTTTGCCCACTGGATACCGTTGACGATCACGTCGGATTCCCGCAGGCACTTTTCCAGATTGGCCCGGTTGGAGATCATAAAGCTCACATCGGGCAGGTGCTTCTTGGCCTCCAGCATCACATCCATGTTCACGTCAAGAATTCGCACCTCGTTGCCAAAGCCGCAGGCCAGCTCGGCCACGCCTACGCCGATGTTGCCACAGCCCAGGCAGGTGATGATGGGGCGTTCCACACCGGCTACATTGGCCAGCAACTTGCCGGGGCCGCCGTTTACGGACTGCATATAGTGCAGCGCCGCCAGAAAACCACCTTTACCTGCCAGCTCGCTCATGGGGCGCAACAGGGGAAAGTGGCCGTTCTTGTCGGGAATATCCTCATAAGCCACGGCGGAAACATGGCTGTCCAGCAGGCAGTCGGTCTCGGCGGGGTGGGCGTTGGAGTGGATGTAGGTAAACAGAATCTTGTCCTTGTTCATCCACTTGAACTCCTGGGGAAACAGCTCCTTGACCTTATAGAACAGCTGGGACTTCTCCCAAACGGTGTCGGTGTCCGCGATTATGGCGCCTGCCGCCTGATAATCACTGTCAGAATAGCCGCTGCCCAGTCCGGCGCTGGACTCTACGTAAACGGTATGGCCGTGGCGCACAATCTCAGTTACCGTTGCGGGAACGGCGGCAACACGGTACTCATTGGGCTTGATCTCTTTTAATACACCAATAATCATAGTTTCATACCTCTTTAAACAAATATAGCTTTATCCTTCGCACAGGCTTGCCAGCAGCGCGGTAAGATGCCTCCAGAAGGGTTCCATTGTGTCCAGATACAGGTGTTCCTGTGGTGTGTGGGCGCCTCTGGACTTGGGGGCAAAGCCCACGATATCCATGTTGGGGATTGCCTTGGCGATCACACTGACCTCTACGGTGCCGTGCTCTACCTTCTGCTGCATTTCACGGTGAAACAGCGCACGGAAGGTATCCCGGCAGGCAGTTTGCAGCGGCGTGTCCAGACTTTCCGGCCATGCAGGGATCCACTTTCCTTGCATGACGGCGGTAATGCCGGTCATGCGGCACAGGGTGCTGATGCGCAGCATTGTGCCGTCAAAGTATTCGTCACGGTTGGCACGAATAGACAGCAGTCCGGAAAAGTAGCCCTCCTCGTAGCGGGCAGTCATTAGCAGCGCGGAGGACAACACCCATTCGGGATGCAGGGTGCTGCGGACGGTAACGTCATAGGGTACCAGTACAAGAAAATCGGCCAGAGCGCGGGTGTCCCCGGCGGAGGCTGCGGCCTCACAGACGGTTTCCGTGGCGGTCATGGAAAAACCGGATTCCTCCCACAGTTCGTCCGTAAGGCTTCGCGCCGCGTCCTGCAGCAGCGTCATGGCGGCGTCTTTGTCCGGCACAGCCACCCGCAGAAGGGCGCTGCGGGGAATGCCGCTGCCGCTGTCGCTCTCCAGACAGATCAGCCGCACGGACTGCGCGTCGCATAGCGTTCCCAGAATGCGGCCTACAAGGTGTAGCGCGCTGACGTTGTTTTTTCCCGCCAGAAGGCCGCTGTGGCCGCCCCGCAGACCAGAGATCGAAATTTCCAAACCCTTGTCATGGCAGGGGGTATGATGGCACGGGCGGTTCACGGTCAGCTTGGCACTTCCGGCGCTGCCGATTACCATGCAGTCGGGATCTCCCATGTCCATGTTAATCATCCGACGGGCACGGAGCTGGGACATATCAAAACTCTGTATGCCCTGAAGGCCCTCCTCTTCGCAGACGGTGAAAAGCAACTCCAGCGGCGGATGCCGCAGGTCATCGGCCTCCATCAGGGCCAGCATATGACACAGTCCCACAGCATTATCCGCGCCCAGTGTTGTCCGATCTGCCCGCAGGATGCTGCCCTCCAGTACCAGGTGGACAGGCTCGTGGATCATGTCGCGTTCCAAGCCCTCCTCCTGCGCCAGCACCATGTCAAGATGGCCTTGCAGCAGAATGGGCGGCACGTTCTCACAGCCAGGGGTTGCAGCAACACGAACCAAAATATTACCGGCGGCATCACGGATGGCCTCGTGGCCCCGCTTTTCTGCCAGTGCCATAACCCAGTCACCCAGCGCCTGCTCGTGGCCGGTGCCGTGGGGGATGGCGCAGATATCCTCAAAGCGCTCAAGGACACACCGCGGTTCAAAATTCTCTGTCAAGTACATATGGTTTCTCCCTGTTTCGGCTCTGCCACTTGACGCAGCACATCAGCGGTTATTGACTAGGAAGCAGGACACGAAGTGTCCAGGAGAGACTTCCACAAACTCCGGATTACTCTCGGTGCAGCAGCCCTTGCAGTATTCGCAGCGGGCGGCAAAGCGGCAGCCGGGCTTAGGATCAATGGGGCTGCTTACCTCACCGCGGATAACCTCCAGCTTTTTGTTGCGGCTACGCTCCAAATCAGGCTCCGGGATTGCCGCCAGCAACGCCTTGGTATAGGGATGCAGAGGATTGGCAAACAACTCGTCAGAGGGTGCCAGCTCAACGCAACGACCCAGATACATGACCATGATGCTATCAGAGATGTGCTTAACCACCGACAGGTCGTGGGTCACAAACATATAGGCGAGATCCAGCTCGTCCTGAAGATCCATCAGCAGGTTCAGAATCTGTGCCTGAATGGATACATCCAGAGCGGACACAGGCTCATCGCACACAATGAACTTGGGATTCAAGCTTAGCGCACGGGCGATACCGATACGCTGGCGGCGACCGCCGTCCAGTTCGTGGGGATAGGAGTTGGTATAACGGCGGGCCAGTCCCACTAGATCCATCAACTCCGCCGCACGGTTAAACGCTTCGGCACGGGTCTTATAGACCTTGTGAATCAGCATATACTCTGCAATGACCTCAATCACGGACTTTCTGGGGTCGATGCTGGAATAGGGATCCTGAAAAATAATCTGCATCTCCTTGCGATAAGGGTGCATCTTTCGGGGGTTGAGATTGGTGATGTCCTTTCCGTTATACAGGATTTGTCCACCAGTGGGCTCGATTAGTTTCAAGATTGTACGGCCTAACGTGGACTTTCCGCATCCAGATTCGCCCACAACGCCTAACGTCTGTCCAGAATACAGCGTTAAGTCAATGCCATCCACCGCGTGAAGCCGGGAGTTGCCGTTTACTTTAAAATACTTTTGCAGCCCGATAGTTTGAAGCAGAGGAGTTTCGTTATTCCTGTGATCCATTTTCCTGTCCTCCTCTCTCCAATTCTTTGTCAAATAAATGGCAGCACAGCTTGTGGGTGCCATTGGTATATACTTGCGGATGCTGTGTACGGCAAATCTCCATGCACTGACTGCATCGATCAGCGAAAACACAGCCCTTGGGCAAATCCGTGGGATCCGGCATCAAGCCGGGAATGGGCTTCAGCCGGGTGGCGCGGGAGGTCAGGTTGGGGATAGAATCAAACAGGCCCACAGTATAGGGGTGGTGTTTGTCGCCCAGGAAGATATCCTCCACCGTGCCGGACTCAATGATCTCGCCGGCGTACATCACACCTACGTCGTCACAGGTCTGGGCCACAATACCCAGATCGTGGGTGATCATCAGCATGGATGTGCCCAGACGATCGCGCAGTTCCCGAATCATAGCAAGCACCTGTGCCTGAATGGTCACATCCAGCGCCGTGGTAGGCTCGTCGGCGATCAGCAGCTCCGGCTCACAGCAAAGCGCCATGGCGATGACCACACGCTGCTTCATGCCGCCGGAAAACTGATGAGGATAATCGTGCTTGCGGGAGGGCATGATGCCCACCAGCTTCAGCATTTCATCTACGCGCTCTTCCACCTGTTCCTTGGTGAAGTCGGGGTTATGCAGCGCCACGGCCTCGCCGATCTGGTCGCCCACCGTGTACACCGGGTTCAGGGCAGACATGGGATCCTGGAACACCATAGAGATCAGGTTGCCGCGCACGCCCCGCATAACTTCCTCATCCTCATCCAGTAGATTTACACCGTTGAACAGAATCTCACCGTTGAGAACGCGGCCGGTATTGCCGGGCAGCAGCCGCAGGATAGACAAAGCCGTAGTGGTCTTACCCGCGCCGGTCTCGCCTACCAACCCGAAGGTCTTGCCTTTGCCAATCTGTAAGGAGATGCCGTTGATGGCCTCCACCGTTTCCAAATCAGTTTTATAGATCACTCGCAAGTCGCGGATATCCAGCATCGGCCCATCATACCCTTCCGGGACAGCCAGCTGCTTGACAACCGCGGCATCTTGTTGCTTTTTCTTCATGTTATCATCCTTTCTGCCCGATGATCAGGACTTCAGGTGCGGATCCAGCGCGTCACGCAGGCCGTCACCCACAAGGTTGATGGCACAAGCGGTCAGCACGATGGCCAGCGCAGGGAACAGCAGCAGATGCGGCGCGGTACTCATGAACTCACGCGCCTCGGACAACATCTGGCCCCATTCAGGAGCAGGCTGCGGCATGCCCAGTCCCAGGAAGCTCAGGGTGGATTCGTAAATCACGATCTTGGCTACATTCAGCGTCGTGTTGACGATAATCACACCCACGGAGTTTGGCAGCACATGGCTGAGAATAATACGCAGACCGCCTGCACCGCCTGCACGGGCTGCCTCCACATAGTCCTGTTCTGAGAGTGTCAGCACCTGTGAGCGGACAAGGCGAACATAGTTGGTAAAGAACGTAAGCGTCAGGGCTACCATCAAGTTGATAAAGTTGGCGCCCAGCGCATAGACCACCGCCATAGTGAAAAGGATATCAGGCACAGACATAAAGATGTCCAGCGCACGCATAATCAGCGCATCCACTTTGCCGCCGAAGAAACCGGCTACGGCTCCCAGCAGGCTGCCGAAAATGCAGGAGGTAATCGTAGCAAGGATGGCGATGCCCAGCGATGTTTTGCCGCCATGAATCACACGGGCCAGAATATCGCGGCCATATCCATCACAGCCGAACAGATGCTCGGCGGAAGGCTTTGCTAAATAGTTGGAAAAAGCTTGCGTAGTAGCGCTTTCGTAGGGAATCAGCAGCGGGCCTACCAAAACTGCCAAAAGAATAATAACCAGACAAATCAGGCCCACCACGGCACCTTTGCCCTTGCGAAACCGGCGCCAGATCTCTTTAGCCTGACTAGGGCGTTTATAGACCGTCTTAGCGGGCGCGGCAACTGTGATATTGTTTTCCATCAGACCGTCTCTCCTTTACTTGGTCTTGCTGTATTTTGCGCGGATGCGCGGGTCGATGAAAGCGTAGGCGATATCCACTACCAGCATGACCAGTGTGAAGCATACGGCAATCAGGATCGTACCGGCAATGATGACCGGCTCATCCTTGAAATTGATGCGATCCACGATCAGACTGCCGATGCCTGGGATGGAGAACATTTTCTCCGCCACCACGGCGCCGCAGATCAGGGTACCCAGACTCAGGCCCACCTGCGTGACCACCGGCAGTAGCGCGTTTTTCAGAACGTGCTTCCAGATCACGGTGCGCTCCGGCACGCCCTTGGCGCGGGCCGTGCGGACGTAGTCCTGACGGATAGCCTCCAGCATGGAGGATTTGGTGAAGCGGAAATTCTGCGCCGCCGGCGGAAGCGAAATGGCCAGCGCCGGCATGATATAGTGTTTGAAGGTATCGATGCCGTAGGAGGGCAGCCAGTTGAGCCTGTCGCAGAACAGGAACAGCATGGCGAGCCCCAGTACGAAGGTGGGGACAGCCGCCAGCAGGAACGCCAGCAGCGACGGGATCGTATCTGCCAGCTTATACTGCTTCACAGCCGCCTGTATGCCCAGCGGGATACCGATAATAGCCGAAAGAAATACGCCCAGAAAGCTGAGCTTCAGCGTGACAAGAAAGCGGGGCCAGATCTCATGGAACGCGTTTTGCTTGGTCACATAGGAAATGCCGAAGTCCTGGTCTATCACCATCCGTTTGATGTAGAGACCGAATTTTTGTAGGAACGGCAGATCATACCCCAACGCGTGGTTATACGCGTCAATGTCTGCCTGAGATACGCCGGTTCCCAAAATCGCCCGGCCAGGATCGCCCGGTGTGATGTTCATAACCGCATAAATGATGAAGGTCACGCCAATGATGGTGGGGATTAGGAAGAGAACACGCTTTATAACAAATTTATACATAGTTCCTCCTGTGATAATAAGGCATCCGGCGTCCCCGCACATAGCGGGGACGCCAGGTGCTTGCTTACCGAAATGTGACTGTGTGCTCTAACAAATTAGTTAGCCCAAGTCATCTTATCGATGTGATAGTACAGAGGGGGTACATCGGCAACATTGATATTCTTGGACCATGCCACGCCCACGCCGGTATGCAGGATGGGATAGATGGTCTTGGTATCCATGACCATGCTCCACAACTCGGTGTAGATATCATAGCGCTCCTTGGTGTCGGCAACAGCAACACCGGCATCCACCAGATCCTCCATCTTCTGCCAATCGAAAGGACTCTTTTCGTCCTTGAAGCGCACTAAGTACATACCAACAGACTCGGAGTCAACCTGCTGACGGATGTTGTTGTAGTCGTAGTTGCCGCTGTCACCGAAAACAGCCATGTCATAGTCCTGGCTGTACATACGGGGACCCACAGCAGAGTAATCGCCTACCTCTACTTCTGCCTTCATACCGCAGGCAGCCAGGTTGGCCTGAATAACCACACACTCCTTGCCCTTGGGCAGGCTGGCGTCACCATAGGTCAGGATAGTACCGACATTGATACCGGCAGCGATTTCTTCCTCGGTAAAGCCGGCATCCAGCAGGCACTGGTGTGCCTTGTCAGGGGCATAATCATAGGTAGCAAACTTGCCATCGCGATAGTTGGGGGAGGTAGCCACGTACTCAGAGGGCATATACTCATAGGCGGGAGAGCCGTAGCCGGCAGTGGCCGCAGTAATGCAGTCATCCTTGTTGATGGCCCAGAAGATAGCCTCGCGCACCTTTTCGTTGCCCAGAATATTGTTGTTGGTGGGAGAGAGGTAGTTGATACCCAGCCAATGGACATCATTGGCCTTCAGCAAGGCGTTGTTCTCGCCAGAGGCTGCCTTCACGCTTTCCCAGTCAGTCAGGGGCACGTCGGTGAAGTAATCCAGTTCACCGTTTTTGAAAGCAATAACGGCAGCGGCGTTCTCGGTAATGACACGGTACTCCACATTCTTGATCTCGGGAGCGCCTCTCCAATAGTCCTCATAGGCCTTCAGCTTGACAAAGTTGGCATCGAACTCAGTCAGGACATAGGGGCCGGTACCAGCGGTGTGAGGCTCGGTGCCGAACTCCTTGCCGGCAGAAACGATCTCGTTATACTCCCGCTGGCTGACAATCTTGATGGTCCAGAAAGTATGGTCGATAGCAGAATAAGGATAATCCAGCGTGAAGACCACGGTCTTTTCATCCTGAGCGACCACATCGTTAATGAAGCTGGTAACATAATTAAAGCGGGAATTCTGCATGGCCAGCTTGTAGCTGAACACCACATCCTCGGCGGTCAGGGGATCACCGTTCTGGAAAGTGGCATCCTGCAGCGTAACGGTATAGGTTTTGCCATCTTCACTGATGGCAATATCCTTAGCCAGCAGTTTGAAGTAACCACCGTTAGCTTCATCCATGCCATACAGACCTTCAAACACATGAATCCACAGGATCTGCATGTCACTAGTCAAAGTGGTCGCCTGCCAGTCGGTAGACAGCAGGGAGGAAGTTGTGCGCATGTGAAGAACTCTGTCCTCCGGTGCTACGTTCGCGTTGTCTTTGGTGTTGGTGTTGCCGCCGCCGCAGCCGGCCAGCAAGGACAACATCATCAGACACGCCAACAAGAGAGCGGTAATCTTTTTCATAAGTTTCTCCTCTTTCGTCTTAGTCTTATGACTGTTTTTTTACTCCTGCTCAAAAAGAGCTGGATCGCTGCATTTACCCCTTGTTTGTATGCAACACTGTATTGCTGATTGTACACAATCAAGAGAGGTTTCGCAAGCCCTTTTGTGAAAATTGCCGCTTTTTGGTGGAATACACAATTCCGCATCTGGCTTTTTGTGCAAAAGGTCTCATGCGAAGGACCAAAAATACAAAGAACTCGCGTTCTGTATGATACGCGAGTTCTTTTGTCTTTACAGTATGTACAGGGTATTTTCAGTTGATGCAGATGCATCCGGTGGCAAACACCATATCCTGCCGCAGGGCCTCTACCGCAGCGGCCTCGTCCCGATCCTTCAGCGCCTGATACATTTGTTCATGGCTGCTGAGGGAATTGATATTGGAAATGGAGGTATCGTAAAACGTTAGAAAAACAGCGGTCTTGTTGTATAACTCGCGCAGATACTTTTCCATATAGATGTTGCCGGCCGCCTGTACGATCTCTTGGTGGAACGCGGAATTCAGATCCACATAGGTGGCCATGGAGTAGTTGTGTGTCAATTGTCGTTGGGCCTCCAGATTTTTCTCCATCCGGATCAGCGCGCCTTCAGTGATCCGAGGAATAGCCAGCCGCATCGCCTCTATCTCCAGCACGGTGCGCACGGCGTAGGCTTGTTCCATATCGGACAGAGTGGGCTTCGTCACGAAGGTGCCGTAGTTGGGAATCACATCCACCAGACCGTTATAGCTCAGGATGGCAATGCCGTTACGGATGGTAGTGCGGCTGGTATGCAAAGCTTCCGCCAGCTCCTCCTCCACGATACGGTTCCCAGGGAAAAGTGCCTTGGAAACGATTTGTTCTCTTACATATTCATATACTTTCTGCGCTGTGATACGTTCCACCATAGAAAAACTTCCTTCCGGGCAAATGGTTACAATATCGATCTGCTATATGATACTATCATTATAGCAGACATGTTTTTCCTCATGCAATAACTTTTTTGCTTTTAAGACAATACGCACAGAAAAAAGTGCCAAGAACTACGAAGTGTGATATAATTAATGTCTCCTACAATAATAATTACGGTTTAAGGCGCGGCAGCCAGCCGCGTCTTTTTCCATCTCAAAGCTGAAGCTGTTAGAATGGGAGAGTAAGTGGCCTGACAGTTAATGCCTTGGACCAATATGTCCGATCAGTAGTCAGCCAGCCGCCTCTCTCATTCGCAGCATTCGATTTTCGCAGGTAGTTCCACCGCCTTCCGGTGCGTTCGTGTCACTCAGGAGATTGAACAAGCAATGAGTAAAGCGGGAAGCCATATCTAATCAGAAGGAGGAGCGATATGAACGCAGTAGGGATCGATGTTTCCAAAGGGAAAAGCATGGTGGCAGCTCTGCGGCCAATGGGTGAAGTGGCAATGCTGCCACAGGAATTTCTCCATACCGAAGTCGGTCTGGAGCAGATGGCTTACACCATCATCGCATTGGGAGAAGATACCCGCGTTGTCATGGAGGCCACCGGCGGCTACCATGAGCCGGTAGCCGCTGCACTGTATGAGTACGGCATCTATGTCTGTGTCCTGAATCCGCTGTTCATCAAGCAGAGCGGAGGCGGTTCTATCCGCAAGGTCAAGACTGACAAGGCAGATGCTATGAAGATCGCCAAGTACGGCCTTGACAACTGGGTGGATCTGCGGGAATATACTCCTATGGACACTGTAAGACAACAACTGAAGCTGTGCAGCCGCCAGTACAATCTTTACATGAAAACGGTGGTGTCGCTGCAAAACAATCTCATTTCTCTTACCGACAAGACATTTCCCGGCGTGAATGAACTGTTCTCCAGCCCGGAGCGTGCGGACGGCCACCAGAAATGGGTGGATTTTGTCATGACCTTCTGGCACTGTGACTGCATCTGCCGCACCAGCGAGAAGGCGTTTACAGAGCGTTACCAGAAGTGGTGCAAGCGCAAGGGCTACCATTTCAGCCCAGAGAAAGCACTGGATATCTACGCTGGAAGCTGTGGCCATTTCACCACACTGCCGAAGAACGACAACACGAAGCTGCTCATTACCACAGCTGCGCAGCAACTGCTTGCAGGCAAGATGACGCTGGCCGCACTGCGTACCGAGATGACGCACCTTGCCATGCAGCTTCCTGAATACGATACTGTGTGCGCCATGTATGGCGTTGGTGAAACCACAGCCGCTCAGCTTATGGCTGAAATTGGGGATGTGCGCCGTTTTTCCCGCCGCAGTTCCATTGTGGGTTTCGCTGGCGTTGATCCGGCCGTAGACCAGTCCGGCAAGCATGAGGCACAAAGCACTCCTACGACCAAACGCGGTTCACCGCATCTGCGGAAGACGCTGTACCAGATCGTCTGTACTTATCTGCGGAAAGCCCCGGCAGATGAGCCGGTATACCAGTTCCTCGATAAGAAACGCGCCGAGGGCAAGCCGTATTTCGTCTACATGACTGCCGCGCAGAACAAGTTCCTGCGCATTTACTATGCACGCGTGAAAGAGTGTCTTGAGGCGTTTGACGCGCGACAGGATACCACGCAGAGCTAAACCAACCGACAACTTCATCCAGGCTGGCGAAGCATTTTTCTCCAGTCTGCTTTGTTATACTCTTTTTCAGTCTCGCAAATTTTGCGGGACTTTTTTCATTTTAGGGCTTGACTTTTATTTGCAGGACTTCTACAGTAACTTCTTCGTTAGGAAGCTGCTCAAAAAGTTCAGTACAAATACCGCAGTGGCCGCTTCACTGCCTAAATAGAAACGGCGGAATGAGCCAAAGCCGCAGGCGGGGCATTGGGCGATGTGGTTTTTGCGCTGTTCCATTTTGCGGAGTCTATGATGATAAGTTTCACTGTGTTCGCATAGCGGTTTAAATTTCGTGGCTGCTTCCGTAGAGAAAGCTCCGCAAACTGAGCAGATGACAAAATCATTTGCGGCATCATCTGCATCTTCTTCCTCATTGATCAGCACATCTTCTCTATGCCACTGCATTGGCATTGACCTGTTCGATGATTTTGCGAATGCCCATCCAGACCGTCAAATCAGTAAAAATGTCAACTACGCTGCCCTTGTCCGTAAACGGAGACTCTTGCAATACAGAAAGGTCTTTCATCAAGCCATTGCGTACAATGTACTCCACGATCTGATTCACAAAGTAAATTTGACGGCTGTTCAGACTGGCGTCATTAAGATACACGGAGAAAGCCTCTTTTGCGGCCTTCATATCCAAGCCGACAATTTCACGAACAAACTCGCCCAGAGGCTTGGAACCGATCTCGGTCTCATAGTCTTCCTTCGTTCCGACCTCGCTCCAAAGGATTTTCTCCAATGCCGCAACATCGTCAGAATTCAAGGGCACATTGCTTTTCAGCTTTGCGATCACGGCCTCGTCCTGGTGCTGCCGTACATAGAACTCTGCTTTGGCCTTGTAGTTTTTCAGATCATCATTTTCCAGTTCAGATTCATGCCAATCTATGGAAAGTATTTCATCGTCGAAGTTGGTTGTGTATGTTGGGTGTCCTCCCTGGATGTATTTCACCAAGCCACGCAGGTTTTCCCGAATGACCTCAAACTCATTGATGCCGGCATTGTCCAGATAATCCGTGTGCAAAATATTACGGATCAGCTCCGCCTGCGCCATAATTTCCGGAATATTTGCCACACCTGCAATACCGCTTACTTTCTTAAACAGGTCGCTTCTGGCCTTGGTATACTTTTTCCCGACCAGATAGGCCAGTTCGATGCCATACATCAGAGCATCGAACCGCATGGCGGCAGGCTCGTCTTCATCAGGCGTAATCAGCGGAGCCAACTCCTCTTTGATGATGAGCGTGTCCTCATAGCTGAGAGCGGCATAGTTTTCGGGGTTGGCATAGAGTTCCACATACTTCAGATGCTGTCGGACGGCAAAGTTTTCCTTGTTCAGTTCCCGGACCTTCCGTACCATGTCCTCAACCAGCACCTTGCGGAATGCAATCAGGTCATCTGTCTGAAACTGAAGGTCCTGCAGCTTATAGACAATTTGTGCCTTCAGATTGAAGATTGCTCCCTGCAATGCCATCTGGTTGGCAGTCGGCCTGCCCTTATTCATACGGAAAAACTCAAAGTTACCGCAGAAGTCGAAGATATAAAACTTGTCCTTATCCTTTCCGTCCAGCAACCCAGGGCACAGACGGGTGCCGCGGCCGATCATCTGCCAGAACTTTGCTTTGCTCATGACCTTCTTGAAGAACACCAGATTCAGCACTTCCGGCACATCAATGCCGGTGTCCAGCATGTCCACGGAAATGGCGATCTGCGGCAGCTTCTTCGGGTCGGAAAATTCGTCAATGGCGCTCTGGGCATAGGTCGTATAGTTGTCGATCACTTTGGCATAACCAGGCAGATGTGGATACTCCCGGTTGAAAACCTCAAAGATTTTTTCTGCGTGGGTGTGGTTTTTCGCAAAGATAATGGTTTTGCCCAGCTTTTCACCGTAATCAATCCGCAGACCGTTGGTCATGAGAATATGCAGGACTTCCTTGATAGTGTCCTCGTTAAATACCCACTCGTTCAGAGCTGAGGAATTGATCCGTTCCGGCAGCTCACCATTCTCATCTTCAAAAGTGTCCTCATAGGCGGCTTTGTCCTCATCGGACAGTTCGTCATACGTGATGCCCTGCTCAATGAACTTGAGCTTGGTCTCCACGCTCATGAAGTCCACCAAAAAACCATCCTTGACGGCCTGTGCCAGTTCGTAGCCATAAGTAGGTACGCCGCTCTCCAGTTCAAAGACCTCGTAGGTGTTCTTGTCGATCTCGTCCTTGGGCGTGGCAGTCAGCCCCACCAACGGGGCGTCAAAGTAGTTGAAGATGTCCCGGTACTTGTTGTAGATGGAGCGGTGGGCCTCATCGCAGATGACCAGATCAAAGTGGCCGCAGGTGAACAGTTTTCCCTGTTCGTCCTTGACCGCGTCAATGCAGTTCATCATGGTCTGGTAGGTGGAGAACACACAGTGGGCGGTGTAGTTGTCTTTCTCTTCACACAGGTTGGTGACGGAGAGATCGGGCAGCAGGTTCACAAAGCTGCGCTTGGCCTGCGTGACCAGACTATTGCGGTCTGCCAGAAACAGGATATTCTTCACCCAGCCGTGCTGGAGCAGCACATCGCACAGTGCAATGACGGTCCGGGTCTTGCCGGAGCCGGTGGCCATAACCAGCAGTGCCTTGCGGCGGTTGCGCCGGTCGAAGCTGTCACAGACGGCCTTGATGGCGCTTTCCTGATAATAGCGGCCCGCGATTTGCTTGTCCACCATCACATTTTTCAGGCTTGTCCGCATGGTACGCAAATTGAACAGCTTTTCCAAATCCCGCTTGGAGTAGATGGTTGCCACCTTGCGTTCCGGGTAAGCGCCGTCATCGATCCGGGTCTCGAAGCCGTTGGTCAGAAAGATGACCGGGCGGCGGTGATACTTCTTTTCCAGCAGGTCGGCGTACAGCTTTGCCTGCTGGCGGGCTTTGGACACATCCACGCAGGTGCGCTTGGCCTCAATCACTGCCAGCGGGCGGCCATCGTCGCCGTAGAGCACATAGTCCGCATAGCCGACTTCGCTCTTGTTGGGCATACCGGGCAGCTCCACCTCGTTGAGCCAGTCCTTGCCCTCTGTCCAGCCTGCGTCGGTGAGCATGGTGTCGATGTAGATTTTGCGGGTCTTGTATTCCGACAGGTCAAGGGGCTTCGGCACATAGGTCTGCTGCTGCTCGGCACGGCGGGCGGTGAGCTGTTCTTTCAAGGCGGCATTTTCCGCCATAAGGGCAGCCAGATCCACCTCCGGCGCTTCCTGCACAGGAGCAGCAGGCGTTTCGGCAGGCTGCGTCAGAAGGCTGCGGTCAAAATGTCCCTCGGTATAATTTTCGGCGTAGCAATAGGCCACAAAGTCCAGAAAGGCATAGAGGTTTTCCAGACTCAGCGCCGCCTGCTCCTCGGTGATTTTCTTGCCGGTGTGGGCGGCGGTGTTGCCGATGCGGCGAATGAAGTCCATCCGCCGCCAGATGTCCGTGCCTACAATGTCCCGGAAGTCCTCGGCATTCATCAGACTCACAAGGGAATCCTGATAGGGCATGACCAATCCCTTGTCCACGGAGTACATCCATTTTACGGCGAACTCCATCGCCCGCCGGCAATTGAGGATACATGCCGCCGGGTCAATATGTAAGATCTTCTCCGCCGCAATGGCCACATCCGCAAATGCCGCCATCCCCGGCTCAGAGAGTAGGAATTTGAAGTTGGACATAATTGTCACCTCAATTTATCGCTTATTCTTATTTCCGTTTTGCTGGGACTTATTTTTATTGCCAATATTAGAAATTGCATCAGCGCAAATCTGAGTCAGCGGTTCTCCGATTGCAGCTTTATAGTTAAAACCAAGCAGTTGCATAGTTTTGAGCGTATCAACACTAATTAATGCCTTGATTTGTTCGTAACTGGCGACCTGTTTTTCTACTTTTGCAAGTTCATCTTCGCCTTTAAGCATAGCTGAAGCCAACTGAAACGATTTGACAATTTCTAATATTCGTGAAACAGTATTGTGAAGATGTTCTATATCTTCATCGCTGATAACAATTCGTTCCAACTCTGATTTATATGCTTGTGCGATGCGAACAGCTTCTTCACGTTCTTGTAGTACCTCGTTGACTAATTCATCATAAGTAGTCCGAAGTTTCTCAACATCCTTAATCTCCTTAGCCGCGCGAATTTTTTTATTGACTGCAGAAGCAGTTCCTTTTACAGCTAGTTCAGTAAGAGAAATGCCCATATCCACTAAGGGTTGCATAAACATTGCATCCATTTGTTTTTCTCCTTATCCAAAGTATTTCTGCATCAGGGCTTTTTTCAGTAATTCCAGTTTATCCAAGCTCTGCTGGACTGCCAATTTTGATTTGTCGGTCTGTTTTACGAACTCGGCAAACTGTTCTTGAGCAGTTAAAGTTGGTTCTTTAATAACAATTTGTTCTAATCGTCCAACTGGTAACTGCTTTAAGGCAGTTCCTGTTTGCAATTTAAGGCACTGCATCTTAACTTCTTCTGTTTGCAGCGCCCATAAAAGAAACTGGGGTATAAAGCGACCATTCTCATCTCTCAGCAATACAATCTGCGCGTTTATATTAGAATCATTATGTTTTGGGGGGACAATAGCAACTTGCCCAATATTTCCTCTTGTAGTAATAAGAACATCATTGGGCTTTAAATGTCCTTTTAAGAGGATTTGATGTTTCGCTGGCGTGATGAAATACATATCTTCATCAGTGATAGTGCCGTCCTTCATGTTGTTCGCCCTAATAAAAGGAACTCCGTTATCAACAAACTCATCACTTCTTGGGTATTTGCTTGAATAATTTCCATCAGAAATAGTAAGACCACTCTCTTTTATTGTTGTCTGGTCTTTGCAATCCCCAAAGAGTTCGACAAATCGAGCTTTGACGAGCTCGTCCAGCTTGGCAAGCTGCTGCTTGCGGAGGGAAATCTGGTCGCTGACCTTATCCAACACGGCGGCAATGTGATGTTGTTCATTCAAAGAAGGCAAAGGAATATCTTTATCCAATAGTTCTTTTGTTCCTAGCCGGGGCATTTTTGCTCCCGATGTTTTTGAAACCGCCCAAGTAACAAAAGAATTTGAACGCAAATATGCAGCTAAATATTCTTTACATATAACAGAAATATCAGGTTTCAATGGTAACATTTCTGACGTTGCAAATCCATCCATACAAGGAAGAACTACTTTGTTCAAGTTGGGACGTAACTTTGAATATAGAACTGTATCCACGTCAAATTGAATAATTGACCCATTTAGGTCCTTACCAGATACATAATTATAATCGACAATGGCCCCCGTTTGCTGCTCTACCATATCTAAATTTAATAGCCAAAACTTATCGCCATCGAGTTGTTTAGAACTTGATGAAATCTTAACAATATCCCCTAATCTCGCCATCACAGCATCCCCTCCAGTTCCGCCAATCCCTGGGTGATCTGCATCTCCAGCTCATGTAAATCTGCCATGATCTCCTGGGTGGAGGGGTACTCCACAGGCTTGTACTCCGTCTTTTTATACTTGTTGATGGACAGATCATAGCCGTTTTCCACGATCTCCGCCTTGGGTACGAAGAAGGATTTTTCCGTGCGCCGGCGGTCTTTTTCTGCCTCTAAATTGCGGAATCGGGCGATGATGTCGGGGATGTCGTTGCCCTGCACCGGGCTGCGCTTATCGTCCAGCGAGAAGCCGTCGGCGGTCATGTCGTAGAACCACACATTATCCGTGCCGCCGTGGCCGGTCTTCGTAAAAATCAGCACGGCGGTGGAAACGCCCGCATAGGGCTTGAACACGCCGGAGGGCATGGAGATCACCGCCTCCAGCCGGTTGCCCTCCACCAGCTCCTTGCGGATAGCCTTATGTGCCGTGGACGAACCGAACAGCACACCGTCCGGAACAATGCAGGCGCAGCGCCCACCGATGCGCAGCATCCGCAGGAACAGTGCCAGAAACAGCAGCTCGGTTTTCTTGGTCTTGCACACCTTGAGCAGATCGGCCGACACGGTGTCGGCGTCCAGACTGCCCTTGAAGGGCGGGTTGGCCAGAATCAGGGAATATTTCTCTTTGTCCGGGTTCTGGTCGCTGAGACTGTCCCGGTATTCGATGAACGGGTTGTCGATGCCGTGGGTCATCATGTTCATCGCCCCGATGCGCAGCATGGTGCGGTCCATGTCGTAGCCGAAGAACATATGATTCATGTAGTGGTCTTTCTTCCGGCGGTCAAAAAAGATTTCTTCCTTGCGGCGCTCTTTCAGGTATTCCCCCGCAGAGACGAGGAAGCCGGAGGTGCCGCAGGCCGGGTCGCAGATCACATCGTCCGCTCTCGGATCCATCAGCTCCACCATCATGCGGATAATGTGCCGCGGCGTGCGGAACTGACCGTTCAGGCCGGACTGGGCGATCTTGCTGAGCAGGTATTCATAAGTATCGCCCCGCACATCCACCGCCTGCGATTCGTTCATCAGGCGGTAAATCTCATCCAGCGCGTCCACCACCTTGGAAAGCAGCAGCGGCGTGGGCAGCTTGAAAATCGCGTCGTCCATGTACTTGGAATAGGCACTGTTTTTGTCCCCGTGCAGGTTCTTAATGAACGGAAACACCCACTCCTGCATGACAGCGTACATCTTTCCGGCAGCAAAATCGTGGAACACGCTCCACTTGAGCTGCTGGCCGTCGATGGTGCGGTCTCCCACCTGCACCTCGCCGGCGAAAATGCTGGTATAGGGCAGCCCCAGCATGGCGGCCTCCTTTGCCCGGAGATTGTCCGAATCATCCAGGTCACGGATGAACATCAGATAGGTGATCTGCTCGATGACATCCAACGGATTCACCAGACCGCCCGCCGCGAAAATATCCCAAAGGCTGTCAATTTTATTTTTCAGTTCGCCTGTAATCATTTATTCTCTCTCCCTGTTCCAAGTATAAGAAGTGTAGCGTCCGCCGCCGAGTTTGATGATCTCGCCTTTTTTCTGTAATTCAATCAACGTCCGCTGCACGGTGATCTGGCTGATATCAGGGCACTTCTCCATGATCTCTGCCTTGGTGATCTTGCCGAGCGTGCCTTTGATGACTTCACGGATACGGTCCGGCTTGGACATACCGCTGGTGACCAAGACTTGTACACGGGAAGAAAAGTCCCGATAGGCGGCGACGATCACGCCCAGCATATAGCGTACAAATGGTGTGTAATCATTTTGGTTCTCATGCCACCCGGCAGAACTCTGCTGCAGCGTTTCGTAATAAGTCTCTTTGCTCTGTTCGATGACTTTCTCGATACTGATATATTTGCCCACGATATAACCGGAGCGGTACAGGAGCAGCAGTGTCAAAAGTCTGCTCATGCGGCCGTTGCCATCATTGAAAGGATGGATGCAGAGAAAGTCCAGGATGAACATGGGAATCAGCAGCAGCGGGTCCGCACCGGACTGCACCGCTTCATCATAGGCTTTACAGGCGAAGTCGATGGCTTCCGGTGCCTCCCAAGCGGGAACCGGCTGGAAACGAACGAACCGATTACCTGCTGAATCGGTCTCTGCAATCACATTGTCAGAATTCTTATAGTTTCCTCCAATGGACATACCGCTGAACTTATACAAATCACGATGCAGCTGCAAAATCATGGTCGGACGCAGTGGGATATACTCATAACTCTCATGGATCGTGGCAAGAACATCGCGGTATCCGGCAATTTCTTGCTCGTTTCTGGTGCGGGGAGTGGTCTTGTTCAGAACAATTTTTTTCAATCGATCGTCTGAAGTATAGATACCTTCGATTTTGTTAGAGGCCTCGGTGCTCTGGATTCTTGCAACCTCTACCAACTGGGTCAATGTATCGCTGTTGGCCTCAATGAACAGATTTTGCTCACCCTTGAACTCATGGATTTGGGTCAGCAACGCAACAATATCGGGAACAAGCAGCTTCTGCCACTTATTTTGAAAATCATACTTTCGCATATAGTACCTCAACAAATTGGTTTATAGAGTTTTGCTGAATATATTATATGTCTAATACGGTGGCATGTCAATTTAATTTTGTCATTTTATCAATATTGATTCAATTAAAAACGAAAACATTCAATTATAGATTGAGTTTCATCTATTATTGAATATCATAAAAGCGGAAAGGATGTGTGCATCGGTATTCGGGACGAAGGACTACTGGAAGCAGCCCTGGAGAACGCTTTCGCCAGCTTTGGAGGAGCGGAGTTCTACCCTTCAAAGGAAGAAAAGGGCGCACGCCTGGGCTATGAGCTCATCTCCAACCACGCATTTGTCGATGGAAACAAGCGAATCGGCATGTATGTGATGCTGACATTTCTGGAGGTCAACGGGATCCGTCTGGAGTGTACCAACGAGGAGGTCGCACAAGTGGGTCTCGCTGTTGCGGCGGGAGAAATGAATACGGAGCATTGTTGTTCTGGGTCAGGGAGCACAGGATTTGAGAACTCCTGACTACTATTTGACTACTACTGCGAAAAACCTCGGAAGCCTTGTGGCGCAAGGCTTCCGAGGTTTTATTGTAAACTGCCGCAAATTTGTGCAATTCCTATCAAACCATTGTGCCACAACGGTTCGCGGCTTGACGGCCTGATAACTCCGACTCTAAAGGCCGCTGGTTCGAATCCAGTCGGGCGTACCATATTAACGAAACGGTATAGATGCGTCTGGCGAAAAGTCAGGCGCATCAACCGTTTCCGGGCTTTTTCAAGCCCGGATTTCTTCTCTCAAACCATAGATGCAAATCGCTGTTTCAGGGCGTCTGCCCCGATTCGAACCGGGCGTTTTCCTGTTTCATGCAGATGCGTTCAGCCAGCGCCCTTTTTCAGCGGCGATTTTTCCGGCTGGCAGCGGTATTTTCTCAAAAAAGAATCACAAAGATTTGGGCGTCGTTTTGTTGGTCCTGACGGACTAAGAAAGCGGTGCCCTTTTTCATTTCAAAAAGGGCGCTGGTCGCAGCGCCTGCATTTGTAGGTCGGAGCATGATCGCTCCGACCTTATTTTTTATGCATGGGAGGAGCTATATGAGCATCAGCGCAGAAGAAAAGGTCTGTTACCTCAGAGAAGCAGCAATCGTCCTTGCCAAGGAGGGTTTCCAGTTGGACGAAGTTCACACTGACAGGCTGTGTATCCTGCTTGACGGTGCGCCGCTGTGCGAAGTGACCGAGAGCGGCGGTATTGCCTACCGCAATAAGGATATTGACGAGCCGGAGCGAATCGCCGCCAAGGACAAGGTGTATGAGATCGTCAGAACCACAGCGGAATACATGCGCCAGATGGAGACAGCGCCCTTTTTGAAAGCCGACGGTCTGGAGGACGGCTACAAGGTGCTGGCGGATTTCAACGGCACTGTGCTGGCTGGAGTTCAGAGCAAACACGGAGTCCACTTCGTCACATGGGATTGGGCCTATGGGCATACAGGAGTATGTCATGGGCACTATTTCATGGAGAACTATGCAGGAGCCAAACAGGACTTTGCTATCCGCTCCGGGCTGATTCAAAAGGAACGGCTTTTCACCCCAGAGCAGATGACCGAGATTTATCGCTGCTGTGCGGACTCTGTAGACGGAGATTTCTTTGAACTCACGGGAGAGCAGGAAAAAATAATCCGCAGTGTTCAGCAGCAGATTGAGGAGTGTGTGCCGGATTTGGACGAGCGAATCCGGCAGCAGGAAGAAGCCTTGGAACAAGTCGCGCAGCAACAGACAATGTAATATCAAACGGAACGAGCCGGAGTCTTAGCAATAAGATTCCGGCCCTTTTTTCATTTCAGAGAGGAGTTCGCTTATGCCGTACTATTTCATGCGAGACACGCCGCTGCAGGCGTTGGAGCAGTTGATGATGTCTCAGCCCGGTCAAAAGCCCAGAGGTGGTGGAATATACCGCAGCCCATTTCGTTACACGCCCGAAGATGTGGCGTGCGAATACTGCCAGAACTATGTCCGTAAGCATCCGTGCCGCCTGTGTGAATGCACCTGCCTTGAGGAACGGATCGAAGCAGGTGTACTGGAACTGAATGAGTTCGTGCGGGACTGCTTTGCCCCCTCTATGGGGCCGCAGCTCCGAAAACGGATGCATCAGCAATTCAGAGAAAAAAAGGCTCAATTTTTCCTGTCCGATGCCCACCGGCAAAGATGGACACACTGGCGAGAACGCTGCTGGCGCTTGTCCGACCGGAACAAAGCCGCCCTCTTCCTGCTCACGGCGTATGAGAGCCTTTGGCGCAGGATGGTCTGGAAATGCGGGAATGGCGGTTTTGATTTCCAAAATGTCGGGCTCGGAGGGATCGAGCCGGAACTCTACAGCGTCTACCAGGCGGCGAAAGCCATTGCGGTCGGCTGCTGCAATATCACTCTCGCAGACCTTGCGTCTCCGGAACTGGTCACAGACGAGGCGTTCCACCTGATCACCGGCGCACTGCTGATGGCCAAGTACGGAGATGTGGTTTTGAATTTGGAAAAAGGAGCTGATATAACATGATGATACAGGCGGTGCTTGGCAATCCGTATCACCCGGAATACGGCGTGGCAACCATCCCGTTCCCAATCCCCCATGACCAGTACGCACACTGCATGGAATTGCTGGAGGCGCTGGAGATTGGCGACGCAGTCAAAGCCGACTGCCAGATGCAGGAGATCAACAGCTTTTACTCTGTGCTCAAGCGCATGGAGATGCTCACGGTCAATGTGGAGGAGCTGAACTACCTTGCCAAACGGCTGGATAGCTTTGATACTGGCGAAGCCGCACAGTTTCAGGCGATGGCCCACAAACTGGAGCTTTTTGAACTGAAGGATCTGATCAACCTGACCTTCTGCTGCCAGCAGGCCACGGTCATTACCGACTTTTCCGACCTCGACGCTGTTGGCCGTGACCATTACATGAACCTGCACGGCGGCAGCGCGAGTGTGGATGGGCTGAACGCGCTGGACGGCAAGGAAACCGCGCGGCAGCTCATTGAAAGCGACAGCGGCACGATCACGCCCTACGGCGTGGTCTACGACAACGGCATGAAGCTGGAGCAGATCTACGACGGCCGGTTCTTTCCCTGTTACTACTATGAGCCGAATGTCATCACCGTTGTGGTGACCTCTAAAGCCGAACCGGAGGATACGGAGCATATCACATGGCTGTATCTTCCCATGGCGCAGGAGGAGATCGACCGTGCCCTCCTTCGCGGGGGAATCACAGATCCCGCCGATGTCCGCCTGCGGCTGGAGGACAGCCAGCTCCCCCAATGAGGTGGATGTCCTGTTGGATATGGAGTACGAAACTCTCTCCGACCTCAACGAACTGGCAGAGGCAACGGATGGGTTATCAAAAGCGGATATGGAAAAGCTGGGCGCCGTGGTCACGCTGGCAGAGCCAAAGTCCGCGGCACAGATCAAAAACCTTGTGGAAAGCCTTGATCTGTTTGATTTTGCCCCCGGCGCACATACGCCGCAGGAATACGGCAAGTACATGATCCAGCAGTCCGGTCACTTCGATTACGACGAAAACCTCGATGCTTTTTATGACTATGAGAAGTACGGTACGGAGCGCATGAATGAGGAGGACGGAATGTTCACAGGCAGAGGCTATATCGCCTACAAGGGCTATACCAGTCTGGCGGAGATCATGGATGGCAATCAGAGCAGCCGCATAGAGATGGGAGGCATGGCATGATCATTCAGGCAGAATTGAGGCGAAAGCAGTCCGAGTACGAAGGTGACGCCTGTGTTGTGGACAAGGTCATCGAGCTGCCCGCCCAGCGATTTCGGCAGTTCAGCCGTGCTCTGCTGATGGATTATGATTTCATCGCAGAGAATAAAAACGCCATCCGGCACGATGAGGATGCCAGGCACTGTCTGCTCATCCTCGACGCGGAGGGAACGGACGGTTTCCTTGTTGACCCACAGGGGTATAATTACGCCCGATACAGTGCCTTTGTCCCCAACGCCCGCAGCTTGCTGACGCCGGATATAGGGATCGACCGCAGCTATCTTTCGCCGGCAGAGCCTTGGCGGGATGAGAGCAGGGATGAAATGCTCCGCATGATGCTGCGCGTCGACGGAAAGCCGGGCTACACCCTCGTCCTCCCCGCTGATGAGGAATACCTGGACGCGGTGAAGGCTTACCTCGATATTGATGTTTTCGCGGATGCCATGCTCTGCGATATTCGCTTCAAGGTGCCTTACATCGGTGAGCTGATCCGCGATACGGATTGCCCCGCCGTGGAGGATTACAACGATTTTGCCGAAGCCTTGGAGGACATCTGGCAGAAGGATGGGATGCTTCTGACCTACGCCGCCGTGCTGGAGGCGGAGAAACGCTTCAAAAAAGCAGCGAGAGCCGGTCGCTTTCAAAAGCCTTGCCGAGCTGAAACGGTTCATCCGACCCGGTGTGGAATTTAAGACCGTCAGCCACGCCAATCACGCGGACATGGTGGGGCTGACCCGTGTGGTGACCACAGTGCAGACGGTGGGCTTCTATTCCAAGATCAAGGATCAGCCGGAGCATCCCTTCTCCACCTGCAACCACGGCAAGGGCTTCTACACCGATTTTGGGAAAGCCGGCAATTACATCTTTGATGGTACGACGGTCAAGGTGAAGGATGCCCGAAAGCAAGATCGCGGCGTGATCTACGAGCTGGAGTTTTACGACAGAGAGCAAAACATGGAGGAAACGATGATGGACAGAAAAATGGCGAATTTTATCAAGGAGCAGTATCCCCCCGGCACCCGCATCCGGCTGAACGCTATGGACGACCCCTACGCCCCCATCGCTCCCGGTACGGAAGGTGAAGTGGACTTCGTGGATGACATTGGCACTATCCACATGAAATGGGACAACGGCAGGACATTGGGGATTGCCCCCGGCGAGGACAGCTTCACCGTGCTGCCGCCCAAGCTGACCACCCTCAAGCTGTATATGCCCTTGACCGCCGATCTCTATGAGCGGAACGAGTACGGCGACTTCGACGACAGCAGCACATTGCTGGAGGGCCGTGAGCTGCGCGGCTATCAGGATCAGATCACGGCGGCGCTGGTGAAAAACCGGATGCCGGAGGAGACCGAGCGAGGTCTCATGCATTGGTATGATGAAGCCGACAGCGTTGACCGCAAGGTAGGCTCCGCCGTCTTCACCGTGGAGAAGCGTGACCGGCAGCTCTGGGGCGTGGCGGAATGCCGTGTCGCCGGGGAATTGTCGGACACAGAGCTGGAAACCTTAAAGGAATACCTTACCGGACAGGCTTCGGACGGCTGGGGTGAGGGCTTTGAGCAGCGGGAAATTTCCGTGGATGACGGCGGTGAATTGTATACCCTGGCCGACGGCACACTGTATGAGCTGCGTGTGAGCGTCGCGGACGGCGGCGCGTTCGACCTGAGCGAGGCGGAAAAGGAGATCAAAATTTCCGTTGTACTTGCGAAGTAAGACTCAAGGAAGGCTCCGGTGCCAAAAGCGCCGGAGCCTTCCTCAGCCTGTCAAAAAACCACAAAATCACCCCCGCTTCTGATATTCTGATATAATGAAAGAAACGGGGGTGTGCGCCGGTTCGGTGGCAAGCATATAGCCGGTGGGAACCCGGCCTGGTAAGGCTTGGCAAGCCACCAGTATCGAGTCCTTGGAGCGTCAAAGGCCAACAATGACATTTAAGCGTAGGACAGAGAGCAGGAAGGCCGTAATGCGAAAGCGTGAAGTGATAGAGCTCCGTCATAGAATCAATTGTGTGGGATGGCCATGTGCCTCCGCGGTCATCAACAAGGAACGGTCGCTAACTGCAAGACCGGGAAAACACGCCGGAGTCCAAGAGCACGGCACACCTGACATTGTTATGTTTGTCATACCCGGGAGGCCTGAGTGGCTCCGCAGGAAAAAGAACTGCGGTAGGGAGTATCGGCCAAGCGCCTCACCCCTTGTCCCATGCACACCCCAACAATACCGGCGCACCATGAGGGTAACGGTTTCGATCTCCTTTTCCTTGTTCAAGTTCTGAAGTCCTTTCTGTTTTATACGCAGTTAGTCTACCCTAACCGTCTGGTGGAAGAAAAGGCAGGCCACCTGTATGCAGTCTGCCTTTTGTCTAATGCGAAGGCCCGCAGCCGCGCAGGGCTTACAACACCAGTGAGGGTGCTGTGTAGACCCGTGCCTTCAGCTCGCTGTTGAGCATATACAGCCCCTTGCTGTCACCGCCGAACAGCTCCATCTTGGTGATGAGGTCGGCGGCGTTCTTTTCCTCCTCGCCCTGCTCCTTGATGAACCAGTCCAGCATCTGCATGGCGCGGAAGTCCTTGGCCTCGTATGCGGCGGCGTAGATGGCGTCGATGCTGGCGGTGACGAGCTTCTCATGCTCCAGCGCCTTTTTCAGCGGAGTCATGTGGTCGCCTCGTTCCCACTCCGGCTTTGCGATAGCCGCAAAGGTGACGCTCTCGCCATTATTCTGCAAATATTGATAAAACAGCATGGCGTGATCCCGTTCCTCCTGCGCCTGCACCCGGTACCAGTTCTCAAAGCCGTCCAGTCCGACGGCGGCGTAGTAGTTGGCAAAGTCCAGATACAGATAGGCGGAGTAGAATTCCTTGTTGATTTGCTCGTTGAGCAATTTCGATACGTTTGAGCTCATTGTTTTCCTCCTTCAATGCTGTGGCCTTTTTTCCTGTTCGCTGCAGGCAGGACAGATATACCGGATCCTGAGATCATAGGAGAGTATCTTCTGCCCAAGCTTGTTTTCGATAGGTTCTGTGAGGTCTCTCAAACAGATGTCAGTTATCTTACCGCACCGACTGCAGATTAGATGATCGTGCCGTTCGGTACAGTCATATCTGTCCGGCGACCCGGGCTCGGTGATGCGGTGCAGCAGACCCTCCTCCGCCAAGGCGTTCAGATGCTTATACACGGTGCCAATGGCGATACTGGGATGCTCCTTTTTCATCTCCATGAACACCTGCTCCGCCGTGGGATGCCGCTGCAGTCCCGTTACGGCGGCCAATATCTCCTCTGCGTATTTTGGCATACCGCCAACCCTCCAAATGCAAGAATGAGTCTTATTCTTTCTCCTTTATTATACCCATATTTCTCTCTTTGTCAACAGCCACAAGGGTCTTACGCCCCCAAATTGCTCCAAAAAGCCTTGACAACCTCAACTGTATCCGCTATAGTCACAGTATAAACTGTATCATCAGAGAACACAGTTACATTGGAGGTCAATTATGCGTCAGATACTACTTTTTGCGGCACTTGCTGCCTCGCTTGCGCTGCTGAGCGGCTGCGCGCTGTCCAAGGCAAAAGAAGACAAGGCGGAGGACATGACAGGCAAGGCGGCGTATCATAAGCTCAGCGCCGAGGAAGCCTATGAGATGATGGCCTCGCAGGAGGTCGTGGTGGTGGATGTCCGCACCCGTGAGGAATACGACGGCGGGCATATTGAAAACGCCGTCCTTGTCCCCAACGAGAGCATCGGGAGCGAAATGCCCGAAGCTCTCCTCGATAAGGAAGCCACGCTGCTGATCTACTGCCGCAGCGGCCGCCGCAGCAAGGATGCCGCCCAAAAGCTGCTGAAGCTTGGGTATCAGAGCGTCTACGACTTCGGCGGTGTCATCGACTGGCCCTACGAGCTTGTGAAGGAGGGATAAGGGTGGACAGCTCCTTTAATCTGGCCGTCCACGCGCTGGTCTGCCTGAGCCACAGCGGTCGTTCCCTCAGCAGCGAGGCGCTGGCGGAGAACATCTGCACCAACCCCACCCGTGTTCGCCGCGTGCTGGCGGGGCTAAAAAAGGCGGGAATGGTGGAGACCCGGGAGGGCTTGGACGGCGGCTACCGCCTGACGGCAGACCCGGCGACCCTTACCCTACGGCAGGTGGCGGAGGCAGTGAATACCCGCTTTGTGGACTGCGCGTGGCACAGCGGTGATATTGACCGGGACTGCGCCATCTGCTCCGGCATGGCGGGAGTGATGGACACGCTGTACCGGAACATGAACGAGGAATGCGCCGCCTACCTCTCGCACATTACGATCACAGATATTGAAACACAGCTTTTTACACAGAAATAGGAGGATTTTATGATGCTTACCATTACGACCAACAACTTTGAAAACGATGTTCTCCGCGCGGACAAGCCCGTGCTGGTGGACTTCTGGGCCCAGTGGTGCCCCTACTGCCGCCGTATTGCCCCAGCCTTTGACAAGGTGGGTGAGCAGTACGCAGACACGCTCGTCGCCGGAAAGATCAACTACGACGAGGAGCCGCAGCTCATCGAGCGCTTCGGCATCGACACCATCCCCACGCTGATGCTCTTCAAGGACGGCGAGGTGCTCGGCTCCATTGTCGCGCCCGCCTCCAAGGCGGCCATCGAGACATTTATCCAGGAAACGCTTTCTCAGTAAGGAGACAGCCATGGAAAAAATCTACGATATGATCGTTATCGGCGGCGGCCCCGCCGGATACACCGCCGCCCTGTACGCCGCCCGTGCCGGACTTTCCACGCTGGTGCTGGAAAAGCTCTCTGCCGGCGGGCAGATGGCGCTGACGGAGCAGATCGACAACTATCCCGGCTTTGAGGACGGCATCGACGGCTTTACGCTGGGCGAAAAGATGCAGCAGAGCGCCGCGCGCTTCGGCGCGATGACGGAGCTGGCGGAGGTGTATAAGGTTAGCCTTTCCGGGAAGATCAAGACGCTGGAGACCAGCGAGGGCGTTTTTCAGAGCCGCACGGTGGTCGTCGCCACCGGCGCGTCGCCCCGCCCCTTGGGCATTCCCGGCGAGGAAGCACTCGTCGGCAAGGGCGTTCACTACTGCGCCGCCTGCGACGGCGCGCCCTATCGCGGCAGGACCGTGGCAGTGGTGGGCGGCGGCAATTCCGCCGCGGCGGACGCACTTGCCCTGTCCCGTATTACAAAAAAGGTCTACCTCATCCACCGCCGGGACAGCCTGCGGGCAACGAAGGTCTATCATGAGCCGCTGATGAACGCGCCCAACGTGGAATTCTGCTGGAACAGCACCGTTTCCGCGCTGCTGCACGACAGCCGCCTGACGGGGCTTCGGCTAAAAGATGTCAACACCGGCGCGGAACATGACCTTGCCTGCGACGGCGTGTTCATCAGCGTGGGACGCGCCCCGGCGACGGAGCTGTTCCGACGCGAGCTTGCACTGGACAAGTCCGGCTATATCATCGCGGACGAATCCACCCGCACCAGCATCCCCGGCGTGTTCGCCGTGGGCGACGTGCGCACCAAGGCGCTGCGGCAGGTGGTCACCGCCGTATCGGACGGCGCGGTGGCCGTCCACTACGCGGAGGAATATCTGGCAGAGAACCGATAAGGGGGCTGTTTTGAGAACATATAAGGATAAAGAGGCGCTCAAAAACGAGATCCGTCAGAGCTTTGAAAAGTACATTTCCGAGTTTGATACGATCCCGGAAGCCCTGAAGGATAAAAGAGTACCCGGTGTGGACAGGACACCGGCAGAGAATCTTGCATATCAGGTGGGGTGGACAACGCTGCTTTTGAAATGGGAGGCTGACGAGAAGCGCGGAATGGACGTGGAAACACCGTCGGAGCAGTTCAAGTGGAACCAGCTGGGCGATCTGTATCAATGGTTCACGGACACCTACACCCATTTGTCCTTGGTGGAATTGAAGGGCAAATTAAGTGAAAATATCGTCGCTATCCAGACCATGATCGATTCCATGAGCGAGGAGGAGCTGTTCCAGCCGCATATGAGAAGGTGGGCGGATGACGCCACCAAAACAGCGGTATGGGAGGTTTACAAGTTCATTCACGTCAATACTGTTGCTCCTTTCGGAACGTTTCGGACAAAGATCAGGAAGTGGAAAAAGGCAGCGCTGTAGGTTCTGCTTTGTTTTATAAAACAAAACAGAGGCTGAACCATGCGCAACCCCGAATGGACAATTCTTGATGTTTGCTGTTCGGTAATCAAGAGGGCGGCAGCACACATGCTGCCGCCCTCTGCTATTATTTATACTAATATCTTTTTAAAAAGGTTGATAATTTATCACTGTTGATGTATCATGAAGATGGTGATGAGAAATGAAAAGATACACTTTCACGCTTGAGGAAACGCAAGAAATCAAGGCTGCGAGGAAAAAGAATCGAGACAAGAATGTTGAAAAAAGACTGGCAGCACTTGAGATGCGAG
>OLYV01000190.1_pt1 | contig 36758 bp, 58 predicted proteins | sample 1644371 | NCBI WGS metagenome assembly OLYV01 (sample SAMEA103958124, study PRJEB25191) | human gut metagenome | biome: human-associated habitat [ENVO:00009003]; feature: intestine environment [ENVO:2100002]; material: feces | place: Germany | collected 2013/2015 | reverse complement strand
TAATCTGGCGGCAGGTCAGGTCGTCCGCGTAGAACGCCTGCACGCTGTAGCTGCCGTTAATGGGCAGGCTGCTGCTGGCAAGTGTGACCCCTGCCCGCTGGCAGGCCAGCTGCGCCAGCTGCCAGATAGTTTTGGGGAACTGTGCCTGATTGGCCCGCAGCCAGCCGGAAAAGTCCGCATCCAGCTTGGACATGGTGTCATAGGCGACTACTTTATAAACCATGCTTGTGCCGGATACTTCCCGCATAAGCCCCTGATAATTTGGCTTTTCGCAATAATATATGCCGACTTTTGTTTTTGTGCCGCTGTCATTCACCCAGTACAACGTAAGCACATCGCCTTTTGCAATAAGATTGTCATCTTGCGCAAGGTATTCGACCTCTATTTCGTCTGTGCATGCGCTTCCAATCGTGAATTCCTGGCCTGAATTCAAGGTCTGCGTCAATGTGCAAGACAAAATAAGGGAAGAATCAATCTCTGTCCCATCGCTTTTGACAATCAGGTTTTTCAGCATTGATTCTTCCCCCCTTTACATCTCTACCATGTCAAAGGAAACATCGGTGTATAATCCGCCCTCGCTTGAACACAAGGTTTCGTTGTACAGTTCATATTTGCAATCACCTGTATAAGCGGACATCGTGCATGTCTTTCCCCTGTCTCTGAATGTTGCGGTATATTCCTTGCCCTGAACAAGCCCAACAAGCTCGTCCATTTCGTTCCCTGTCATGGCATTATATTTGATTGTGACTTTGCGCAAGTCCCGGCGCAGCCAATCAATGTGCATCACGCCGTCCTCTGTGCGGCCGCTGTTGGAGCCGACATAGTTCTCATGCGTGATTTCACACCCCTGCGGCTTGTACAGCGCAGTTCCGTTGACCGCCCAGTAACCTTTTGTGTCTTTGCTATTGAAGCTCATATCTTCCTCTTAGAAAGCGGGGCTTCCCGTTCTGATTTGTTCTCGGTGTGCTTCATCTTTAACGGCGCGGAATACCTCTCTGCCGTTAATGACAACTTTGGTATCACTGTTGCGCTCCATAATAGTGCCAAGCGCACGAATTGCTGCAACAACGTCTGCGGAGCCATTTCCAGTGCGGTATGCCTGCGCAGAAGAAAACTGCTTCCCGGATACTTCGACATCGTGTTTGGAAACGACTGTGCCCTCTGCGCTGACATTGACAGGTGCATCCGTAAGCTCCTTTTGCATGGAAGCACTAAGCCCTGCAACCTGGCGGATAACGCTGTTCTTGTTCCGTTCAATGCCGGATGCAAACAGTTTCATCATGTCAGGCATCCAGGTGTCAGCATCAGCCAAAGGGCCTTTATCAGGAACAGAAAAATGGAACCGTTCACTAATCCATTTCGCCGCATCTTCAAATCCCGATTTAAGGACTGTCCACGTATCGACAAAGCTATCTACAAAAGAGGAAGCGAAATCGCTGCCCCATTGTTTTGCCTTCTCTGGAAGGCCGGACAGTGCATTGCCGGAACGGGTTGCCGCATCTTCAACGCCAGATGCGGCATTACTTGCAGAATCTTTTACCGTTTCCGCATTTCTTCTTGCACCAGAATTGATATTGTCAAAACTTGCCGCATAAGTGCTTGCTGTATTGTTTGCACTTTGGGTCATTCGTTCTTTTGCGTTTTCCGCCGCACTACTCATTTGACCTGTGCTACCCTGTACGCTTTGTGCCGCAGCCGAATAGCTGGAACTGATTGTTGCAGCGGAATTTGTAGCAGACGTTGTTATATTACTGTTGGCACTTGTTACTGTTCCGGCAGTCTGATTTGCAGAATCTCTTACCTGCGCCATAGAAGTATCAACCTGATTTGTAGAGCTTATTACAGAATCAGCCATATCAAAGTTCCCGCTTTTGATATCCACAAGTTTTTGGGTGTAGGTATCAATCGCAGAATTGGCATTTGTAAGGGCTTCTTGCTGCGCCTGAACGTCACTTGTTGCGGTTTCGTAGGCTTCGTTCGCTTTGCTCAAAGAATCGGACAAAGCGTTATATTGCGCATCGAGACCCAAATCAGCCAGCATTTCACCCCATGTGGAAAGACCGTCACGATAATTGCTAAGTGCCGTTGTTGCTGTATCGACTGCTTCATTGCTCGCAGCAAGGCGGTCATTGGCGGCTGCAAGGTCTTGTTCCGCCTGAATCTGCGCCTTATATGCACTTTCCAACAAATCCTGCGCTGCTGCGGCGTATGCGGCCTTTTCAAGGCTTTCGATAAGGGCGTTTACATCGTCACGAGTTTCAAGCACCTTTGTTCCAGTTTCGTCCATGTGCAGCTGCAACCCTTCCAGGCCCATACCATTAAGGTATTCTACCTGGGACTGGAGCTGCTGCACTTCAAACGCAGATTTGTTCGACTTTTCGCTTAAATCGAAAATCGAATCGACAAGGGTTTGAACGCCTGCATACTTTGTTCCGACATCAGAAAAACTTTGAATTTTTTCGTTAAGTTCCTGCTGGCTATCCGTTGCCCGCTGAATGCTTGCGGTGGACTGGTCGATCATGTAATTCAAGGTCTGGCAGAACTGGCTTTCGTTCGCCATTTCCTGTCCGGCTTCCTGCATTGCACTCCTGTATCCCAAAAACGCACCGGCTGCCGTTCCCACCGCTGCAATCACTACACCAACCGGGCCAAGCACAATGCCGCCGATTGTCCCAAACAGGGCAAATGCAGCCACACAGTTTGTTGCGGCGGTTTTCAAATCCATTGCCCCTTGCCCGAATTTTTTCATTGCATCATAAGCAGTGACAAAGGTTCCGACCGCCACAGCAACGGCAGTAGCTACTTTCGCCCATACCGGGAGTGCGCTTCTGAACGATTGAAGCCCCAAAGAAAAAGACCTCAAAAAACCGGCCCCGTACTCCAGCGATGAAACAAAAACTCCCGCAGCTTTTTTCAATGCTTCAAAGACAGCGCTTCCCGCAGCGGCTTTAGTAATAAAATCCTTGAACTTTTTCAGGAATTTGCTGACAGCTCCAACGGCAAAAGCCGTTAATATAGCAGCGCCAATACCTTTTATAAGTGGCATAAACGGTTCAAGCACTTTTTTGATGTTCTCAAAAGCCTTTTGTAGCTTTTCAACCCATTTCGTAACCTTGCTGTTTGCAAGGTTGGCGAACATGTCATAGCTCGGAAGGCCAATGTCACCTAATCCGCTTCCACCTCCGCCACTACCGCCACCACCGCCGGATGACTGGTCTGGTGCTTTATTGAGTTCATCGAATCCGCCGATCAGGTCATGCACAGCTTTTGCCGCAGAACTTGCGCTCCCACCGACATCATCAAGCCCGCTGCTAACGCCCTGTGCAGCACTTACGCCAGAACTCTGAAAATCGCCCCACTGAATCGTATGCCCAAAAAGCGATGCAATCGCGCTGATTGCCATTCTGACAACCTGAATAAAAGCAATCAGGGGCGGAAGAATCGCATTGATTGCGGGGATGAGCACCGCGCCCAGGCTTCTGCCGAGCAAATCAATCTGTGCTTTCAAAATGCGCATCTGGTTTGCAGGCGAATTCAATGTGCGGCCCATATCGGTCTGCGCATTTGTTGTCTGCTTCATGATAGCAATATAGCGCAGCTGTGCCTTATCCGCCTGAGACAAACTGTTAATGCTTTTATTGATTCCCAAATTGTACAATTCTTGTTGCAATCTGGCATTGGAAATATCAACGCCCAACCGGCGGATAGGTTCAAGCTCACCGGAAATGGCAGCTTGCAATTTCTGGAACGAATCTTCTGTACTCAGATTGAAGAAGGAAGCCATATCATAGCCAAGCTGTGTGAGGTTCTGGCTAAGAATGTAGGCTTTATCGGATGCCATGCCAAAGCTGGTTGTAAGGTTCTGGAAAACAGCCATATTCCGCATAGCTTCACCGCTGTCAATGCCAAGCACGTTTTCCATCTTTTGCGCAAATCTGCCGCCGCTGTCAGCCGCATTGCCCATTGCCACAGCAAACAGGTTAATATCTTCTGTGTACTTGCTGTAGTTGGTTATGGCACTTTCCAAAAGTGTGTTAGCCTTTTGAATAATTGCTATCACAACGGCCTGTGAAAACAGATTTTTCAGAGAAGAGCCAAGCGCTTCCGTCTGTGCAGTCATATTATTGGAAACGCCTGTTGCCTTTTTCATTGCATCAGAAACTTTGTTTATTCCCGATACAGCGGAGCTTAAATTGCTCATATTGGACAGCTTTTCATTTAGTTTTTCCAAACTGTCAATAACAGTCTTTAAGCTACCTGTTGAAGAAAGAGACTCTATCGCCTTTCCCAACTTTTTGATATTAGTTGTGGCAGCTCCTGAATTGGCCTCAATCTCGATTGTAAGTTTATCAATCTGTACGTCAGCCATTGCTTCCACCACCCATCAAACTGAATTTCTCAAAGAAACGTCTCTCCGCTTCTTCTGCATCCCTTATCTTTCTTGCAATCTGTTCTTCTTCCGTCAGCGCATACGGCTCTTTGGGATACTGCATCGGTTTGCGTCCTTTCGGGATAAACGCATTTCCGATCGTGGCGGATATGGCATCGGCAATATACCTGCCCTGTATCCACGCCTTATAATTCCATTCCTCAAGCTGTTTTTTATGCGCTTCCCGGTATTCTCTGGCAAGTCTTGGATAACCATTCCAATACTCGTCAGCGCTCATGCCGATTGATAAATAATAAGGGGCTAGTTCTTCAAAAATCTGGCCCCATGTTTTTTGACCTTCTGGGAGATCGTCGGTCAAGCAATCTCCCAAGTCACCTTTTTTCCATCATCTGCAAGGCTGTTCATTGCATCGCCGTAAATATCGGCCAGTGCGGCAAGAACATTATTCTTGCTTTCAATGTCCATATGGTTCCAGATGTCGTCAATCACCTTGCGCTTAACGCCCTTGCACTTTGCCAGAAAAGCGCCGGCAAACATTTTATCGCCCTGGACGGTGGGCTGATGTGCCAGCATCTGGATGTCAAATCCGGTGTTCTCCATCTGCTTGACAGTCTCGCGGGTATAGGTAAGCTCGTAGCTTTTGCCTTCAAAAGTCAGTTTGATAGCGTCCATTTGCGTTTTCCTCCTCAAGAAGTAGCAACAGTAATGCTTTCGGTGAATTCAAGGTCAGAATCGTTGGTAATGACGATATTGAACTGAATTGCATCATCAACGCCTTTGCCGGGCACAGAAACACTGTGCTGACCATGCCATACCCAGCCCCAGCCATTACGGCTACGCACCGCATAATAGGCCGGTGTATTTGCCGTATCCTGTACTGCTTTCAGGTTGCCCGCATCGGTGTCAACAAACGCCGGGAAGGCACGCGCAGAGGATTTCGGCAGCGCAGGGATGTTAGCCTGCATGGTGTGCATCAGTGTGGTAACGTCAATGGTATCCGGGTCTTCGATCAGGTCAGGATATTCCTGAATCCAGCACAGCTCTTTCAGGGTAGTCTTGGAATCACCGCGAAGCAGCTGTACGCCTTGGGTACTGATAGCTACATGTTCATTTGCCATGTTTTCAACTCCTTATCATGTCCGGGTCAAAACCCCGTCTTCGGTCATTCGCGCACGGTACGTTGTTTCCGCCCGGTACGCACTGTTTTGATACAGGTATCCGCTTGTAATGTAACTTTGCCGAGTAAAATTCAAACTGTTGGCTGTCTCGTCAATGCACGTTTGTATTTTCCGGGCCTGGCTTGTTTTTGTGTTCCCCGTTGTGTAAACGCGCACGCGGAGCCGCACATTCACAAATCTGATTCTGCCGCTGTTGTCATGGTCTGTCGGCAAATCATCTTGTTCGATTTGAACGCACGGGAAACTTGGCGGCTGGTCGGTAATTACGCTGCTTAATTTAACGCCGGGGAATTCTGCTTCCAGCTTTTGCGCAAAGAATTCAAAAATCTGCGGCTGAAAATCCTTTGTCAACGCATTACCTCCTCCCACACGGTTTTTACACTTGCAGCCATCTGGGCCGCGCTCTCCCACATGGCACATGCGGGCGGGTTTCCCTTTGTCCGCCAAACGCCGGGCTTTTGCTCGCCATTGCGGTTATACACAGGCTGTGCCGTTGGTCCGGGAACGCCATCATAAACCCATCCATTCGGGTTTGAACCTTTCCCATCGCCGTATGTGCCATGCGCATACAGCCCGCTTGGATGCTCTGCAAATGCAACGCCTGCGCCAAACTCAATAAAGCAAACGGCCTGCCCGGTGGCGTAAATCGTGGCTTTCTTGCCGTGCTGTTCTACTTGAACCGCAATATCGCTCATGTCACCATCATAAACGGCGGCAGTAAACCGTATCTTGGCAACTTCTACCCCCATTTCTGACAGTCTTTTTACAAACTGTTCAATGCGGGTTTCCAGCGTTTTTTGCCAGTTCTCGTATTCCTTTATCGCCTGCTCTATGCCTTTTTCGCTTAGCGCCAGCTTGATTTTCATGGCACGATTTCTTTCATCGCATACAATACGCCGTTTATGGTATCTGCCTTTTTGGTCACAACGTAATTCGGGCTTTCACTTGCATCGCGGTTAATCCAAACCAGCGTTCCTTCATGCAGCGGGCAATTCACATTCGCGGTGCATGCTGTTCGGCTATAATCCGTAAAACCGCCAAATGCAGCGGCTTCCATTGCGCCAGCCGCACCGCTCACACTGATTCGCAACTGCTCCGGCGGCTCCATAACCGGCCGTTCTTCGCCGGTTCGGTCGCCGTTTTTATCTTTGATTGCGGCAGAACCGTTGCTGTTTTGGTACCAAATTGTTTTCTGGTTGGCTCTAAGGTCTCGCATCAGCATCCAACCTTTCCAACCGGGACAATTTCTTCCAACAGCTGCTGCGGAACATCCTCACTGCCCCATGTGCGGCTGATACCGCTTTCACTGTGGCTGGTTTCGTATTCCGCGCCAAGTTTGTTGTACATTGCCAGAGCAATGCGGAACTGCAAATCGCGGTATCGCTCTTCCAGCTCACCGCCGCCAAAAGGATAACGGCGGGCCAGTATGACAGATTCCGCGCTGTCAAGCAGACCTGACAGCAGTTCTAAATCATCATCGCCTGTACGCTTTAGCAATCGTTCAAAACTTGTCATATTGTCACCCGCCGTTCATCAAACTTTCGGCTTTCTGCCCCGCCGGTGTTCTACCACAGGGGGTGTTTCCGCCTTTTCGGTTATTACTTTCCCGTATTTTGCCATTTCGGCACTGTCCTGGTCGGCAATCTTCACCTTTTTCCCGGTCACGCAAAGCTCACCACCGTAAAACACTGCATAATCGGGAATCAGCCAGGTCATGCCGTCACCTTCATAACGGCAACTTCGTCCATGCGCTCAAAGCTTGGCAACACGATTTCGGAAGCATAAGTGTTCACATTGACCGGGTGCACGGTGGTTTCAACGGTAATGGCAACGCCGGTGTTCACAATGGCAACATCTGCCTTGCCGGAACCTGCCAGGTCGGCTTCCTCCGGGGTGGTGCCGTAAGCGGTCTTGCCCAGTGCGCCCTCCGGGATAAAGCTCACATATCCGTCCGGAACAAACTTGTGGCTTGTGCCGCCCTCATCGGCATACAGCTTGTCGTAAATCACGATCTGAATGCCGGTAGTGGATGCGATAACATCTTTGGCTTCATCGTTGGTCAGGTAGCCCATACTGCGGCCAGTTACGGTCAGCCAGCGATTCTTTACGGCATCGGTGGCTTTCATCAGGTTGAACGTGGTGGTGTTCATTACCATGTAAGCCAGGGTCACACCGTAATTGTTTGCCATATTGTCCTTGATGGTCTGAATCTGCTTGAACGGGTCAGCGGTTGCGATGGCAGTCCACAGGTCGGTGGTAGTCAGCGCAGTGTAGTTTGCCTTTTTCCATGCGCCATCCGGGTCATAATTGTAGGTGTAGTTCACCCCATTTGCCTTGATGGTAATACCCATTGCGCCGCCCTCCGGGAACAGCAGCTGCATGCGCATGCGTTCCGGCACAACGTCAGCACCGGCAATCAAATCCTGCTGGTCATCGTAAATGCGGTTGATGACATCCGCCGCATAGGGGTCATTGCTGCTCTGGGCACGCAGAATCTCCTGGCGGTCTTTTTCCTTGATCTTGTAGCCCTCGCGGAAAAACGGCATCTCGGTTTCCAGCTTGCTCACGCCGATGCGGTCACGGAAAGTGGCCTTTGCATCAAAAGCAGAGGGTTTCAGGGAAACAGGCAGGCCCTTGTGGCCCTTAATCCATGCCAGGTCAAGGCCAGCACGCTTTACAGAGGGGAACAAACCGCTGCCCAGGTACGGGATTGCGTTGGAAGCAGCTTCGGTATAGTTTGCCGCAATGATTTCAGGTGTAAAAAGTTCAGTAAGGTTCATGTTTTCACCTCCGTTATGCGTTCACGCCGGTATTGGTGCGCAGGATAATGGTATCCGGCAGGTCAGATTCTGCAGCAAGGTCGGTACCGCTGTGTGCCTTTGCCTTTGCTGCGTCAATCACGCCCGCAACCAGCAGGCTGCCGTTGGGGTTTTCATCCGGGTCAACGTCATACAGCACAACGCCAACGCGGCTGTCAACTGTCAGTTTTTCACCAGCCTTTTTTGCGGTGGTTGTGGTAAACGGGATTGCGGTAAAATCATTGCTGGCCAGAATCTCAACTGCACCGGCAACATCCGTTTTCTTGAATTTCATGCTTTCACTCCTTACTTGTAATAATCCATGACTTTTGCGGCCGCCTCATTGGCCTGTGCTTTTGCCTTGCCGCTGCGCTTGGCAAACGCCATGTATTCGCTTTCTTCTTCGGTGCTTGTACCAGCGCCGCTGGGTCTGGGGCTGCTGCGCATAAGGTCTGCTTTCAGCTTGTCTGCAAGCACCTGATTGGCCTTTGCAGCATTGGCAAACACCGTTTCCATGTCGCCATCAAAAAGGGCTTCTGCCGTACTTTTGGCAAGTTTTTCATCGTAGCCAAGCGCAATATACTTGGCAACGTTTTTAGAAATGGTGTTTTCTTTCAGCAGTGCGTTATAATCGTTCTGCAACTTTTCCTGTGCGGCTTTGGCTTCTGCAGCAGCGGTTTCTTCGGCAGTCATTTTTTCTTTCAACTGCTTTTTGTAACTGCTGGCTTCGCTCATCACCTTGTCAAAATCTTCTTTTTTTACAAGGTTCTTTGTATCCACCGGATCAGGCAGGTCAACGCCAAGCAGCGCCGTCACCTTGTCTGCATCGCTCATGTTTTCAAAGCCGTCAATGGTGCTGGTGTCAAATTTCATTGGTGCCTCCGCGTTATTTTGTCGGCGTTCTCTCGCCCGTATTTGTGCGTTTTAGCGTCTTCTCTGACCTTTGCGTTTTAGCGTCTTCTCTGACGATCAAACAGGTGTCAGCCAACACCTGCATTTCCTGTGGGGTTTATCGGGGATATTATCAATCGGGTAAATCTCTCCGTTGCGTTCCCGGCAAACCTGGCACACTTTTTCATCCCCGGCAGTGTGCCACTGCACCTGTTCTACTCCGGCATCTGTAAATGCCTTGATTCTTGCAGAATCGGTCACGTCATCGGCGTATTGGTACGTCATATCGCTCCAATACCGCAATGCACGCCGGAATTCGTTCTTATGGTTTGTCCGGCTCAAAAGCCCCTCTTCCAGGTAGGCCCGCTTTCGGTCAATCTCGTGTTCGTACACATAGCCGGTAACGGCGCTGTATCCGGCAAGCAAGGCAAGCAGCCATGCCCTGTCGGGTTTTTCTTTGCCGTGAGCTTCGGCATCCTGGTAGCATTTTTTTGCCAGTTCTAAAAAGACTTTCTGATTGTCTTTGGCAATATCCTGGTATAGCTGCTTGCAGGCGGGCATAACGTTCAATTCATCAAACTGCGTTATCTGCCGGGATGCTTTTTCAAACCTGCGTATCGCCCTGCGGTTCAGCAGCCTGATTGCGCTGTCCGTTGGTTTCCAGTCCATTGTCAAGCTCCTCATTCAGGCTTTTTTCAAGCTCTGCCTGTTTTTCCTCGTAATATTTCATGCCCTCCTGCAAGGCCATTTCATTGTCACGGAACGGGCCAAGTTCGCGGTATACCGTTTCCGGCGCGATCTTTTCACAGCCCAGGCCCTGAATAAATACCTGCATCTTGCTCTGGATGTCAGTCAGGTTGTTGCGGGTAAACTGTGCGTACACATCCCCTACATTCAGGCCAAGATTATTTGTTGTGTTGCAAATGGTCAGGAACACACGCAAGAACTGCCGTTCACTGCGCCGGAACATATCTTCACTGTCCTGGGCGCGGCTTTCTGCGTCTTTCCATCCATCGCGCATAATGGTTGCTTGCCCGGTATCGCTGGTTGAAGAACCTCCGTTGCGGTTCGGCATGCCACAGATGGTCAAAATCTTATCATGCAAATCATCCACAGCGGTCTGCACAGTAGAACTGTTCATCTCGCTGCTGATGCGATAAATTTTTGCAGGCATCCCCTGCTGGGAATCTTTGATTTTGATAAACTTACCGCCGCTGGCAAGCTGGCTGTACTGGCCGTCTTCCAAATCAACGTTCTGGAATACGTCATACGCATTTACAAAATCCTGCACGTTATCCACGCGGTTGCTTTCCAGCGTGTTAATACCATTCAGAAGCGGCAACACTACTTCAAACGCGCCCATTCTGGCACTGTTGTTGGGGTATTCCACAATCGGCACACTGCCGTACAAATGCCCAGACTGCCGGGTGATTTTCCCGCTTTTGATTTCAAAATATTCGCTGTCAGTGTAAACACCGTAATACTTGGCATCGTTTTCATCGTACTGTGTCAGCACACCTGCCATTGGCTTTTTGGTATAGCCGCTGTAGTAGATGACAAACGCTTCACGCGGGTCAAGGGTATAAATGCAGGCAGGGCTTCCCGCCTGTTCCGCGCCGGGGTCAGGCAGAACCATCCGCACGCCAAGCCCCGCAATGTGCATCCAGTCAACGATTTCTTTGTCCTTGCTCTGTTTGTCCTCATCTGACATCCAGCGGTTCAAATCAACCAGTTTGTTGTTGTCCGTCTTGCTGCCTTTTGCACCGATATACTGCACAGGGCCGGAAAGTAGAAATGCTGTTTTGAACGTCACAATCTCATTTGCGATGTTCACCGTGATTTTGTTGTTGATTTCCTCACGGACAATTTTTTCTTTTTTTCGGATATCCTGCTTGCCCCGGTAAACATCCCACAAATACTGGATTTCTCCCCGGTTCCTGTCGTGGGTGGCAATGGCAGTATTCAGCACCTTTACAACGTTATCTGCTGTAATTTCCTGCTCGTTTGTGGTAATGACCCGTCTGCCGTGCAGACCCTCATCCGGCAGGATGTCAACAAGATATCTTTCCAAGCTGTTCTCCTTTGCACAAAAACAAAAAGTGCCAGCAAAACCAATTAAGGTTCAGCTGGCACTTGGCACAGGGCACTTGGCACTTTATTTTTTCAGCGGCAAATGGATTTCAATGTTCCGCTTGCACGCCTTGCAATAGGGATAAATCGTTCCCTTTGCTGCTGTATCAACTTCCATCAGCTTCCGCTTGATTCCTGCCGCACCGCAGCACGGGCAGTAAACACTTACTCGCAATTTATCCCTTCTTTCAAAAATAACCCCGTTCCCACCCTCCCGGTTTATGCTATGCCGGGCTCACCCATTGCAAAGTAGCAAGCTTTGCAACGTAACAGGCGGCATCCAGTGCTATGCGCGTGATAGTACGCCTGTTTTTGATTTCCTCTATTTATATCCCGTCTGCTGGTTTACGGTTTCTGCTTTTATAAGGGGAACACAATTGCCGCGTCAGCATTGAATATTTACACGCACTCTGCCTGTTTCCATGCTTCATAAAGTTTCATGCCCTGTCTTGCAATCCAGTCAACAATTTCTTCATTTGTTGCCCAATTTGAACATTCAGCAAGACCGCTTTCGTATAAAAAGGCGTGTGTGATTTCGTGACGAAGAACCTTTTTCTTGTAACTTTCAAGATTTTTCTTCGCACAGGATTTGTCTACCCTTGCGAGAGAATCAACGAATATTTCCTTTGCCGAATCATCGCAAAACCCGTCGGCACCCACAAGCCTAGGCTCTTGAATTTCATCCGATTCGTGTATATCCCAGTTACAGCCCAAAATTGACACTTGATTACACATTTAGAATCTCCACAAAAAAATAAAATCTTAGTAGTCACAAGCTATATCGCGCCCTACTGGACGGCAAGTCCGGCTATGTGACGTGGAGCTGACAGCGGGAATCGAACCTGCAACGGCACCCACAGGCGCTGCTTTTCCAACGTTATTAAGCTATGACTGCGTATAAGCAAATTGCCGTCAAGTTAAAATCTCACGTTTCACGGTTGAATTTTTCCAGCTTGCGCGAAACTCAAAACTAAACCGCAACTTACCGGCGTAAATGTCGGGAACATATCATCAAAAGCCCTGCATGGGACACATCAAAGAGAGGTGTGCAGGGATTGCCTAACAGGGAACTTCAGCCCTGGGCTGAATCTTTTACCTGTATCATCGGCCTTGGAGCTGCCAACTGGACTTGAACCAGTAGCCTGCCGCTTACAAGGCGGCTGCTCTACCATTGAGCTATAACAGCATGTGCGGTTCCTGCTTTTCACAGGCTTTGTCATCGTTTGTGGGGGAAGCCGCACCGCCCACACAGCAAGGCGCTACCTTGCATCTGGTTCCGTATGGTGGCCTTGCACCCTCCGCCGCGCCGTTGCTTCGGAACGCAGCGCCCTTAAATATGGCTATACGGTATATATCACCTGCCAAGCGCTTGACAGCTTTGCAGGCGCAGCGGACAAGGTAAGCCCTGTCAGGCTCTATGTGGCTGATAACGGCCCACATAGTGCCGGTTGTGCGCCGCAGAGCGCACTCTGGTGCCGCCAGCAGGGGTTGAACCTGCAAGCACCCGGTTATGAGCCAGGAGTTTTACCATTAAACTATAGCGACACAATAGCTGGCATTTCAGCCAGCGGGAGAACCATATTTAGGGCGGCGCATATGCAGGACGCTGGTTCCGTACCCTAGGAGGTATGAACAAAATGTTCATAAGAAAAGAGCTAAACTATAAAGCCTTTCCATTTACTATTATACTATAAAATCCACATTTTTCAAGCACATTAACGTTGTTTTTTACCAAATTCTTGTCCCAATTTCAACTTTGCCCGCATTTAGGCCTTGAGCGTATTGTGCAAGCATGGCAAACGCGTCCGGCACGTCATCATGTCTGTTTTTCCCTGCCATTGTGTACCCTGTTAAAAACGACAAAACACGCCTGTATTCCTTGTTATTCTTGATAACAGAATTATCTTTGAACAGGCAGTGTTCCATCACCCAGGGGGAATTTACAATGATTTTGGTTTCTTTGTTTGCGGTGGTGTACCTGGTCACAATCCTGGTTATTCCGCCGTGTGCCTTTACTTCCTGCTGGCATTTTTCTGCCACTTTGCCGCCTGCGCTGTTGCTTTCAAACTGGGCCAGCTGAACCTTGTGTTTCACAAGAACCATCCAAAGCCGCGTTTCCACCACGTCCGGTGCGCCGTTATCGCAAACACATTCCTCAATGTAAAAATCATCCCCGTATTTGTATGCAACGGGCAAAACTGCATAGTCAGAACCTTTTTCTTTGGTATCGCATACTGCAATAATGGCTTCCGGCGCTTTATCCGGCAACTCAAAGTAGCGGCGCAGCTGATCTTCTGGGTACAGCTGCCCTTCCCGCTCAATCGGGCTTGTCATAAACAATGCGCGCCAGCTGGCATCATCCATTGATTCCCGCATGTCAATATAAAACTTGGTGCTGAACCCTACCCCGTTGGCATAATCAAAATTGCTTTTTTCTTCCTCGTTCAGGGCAGGCATATGCAAAAATTCAGCCCTGGGGTTGTTTTCGTTGTTACGTTCCAGCCTGTCCATCGGGTCATGCAAACTCCAGGGTGTGGCAATATGCAGTTCCCGGCATTCACCAATTTTGCGCTGCCGCAAATCCGTTGTGTATAGCTGCCACAGCTTATCCATGCGTTCCCGGCTCATGGCTTCCTCAATGCCGCTTACAAGGTCATCGCAGTATAACAACTTTTGCGCACGCACCTTGCCCGCATTGCCGCTGCCGATAGAAGAAAATTCCAGTGTGGCAAAGCGCTTTGGCTTGTACATGTCTATCATCATGTCCTGCGCATTCGTTCTGGCAATGCACACGCCGGGGAACACGTCTCGCCACAAATATTCCCCGCCTTTTGCCATAATTCGCAGGCATTCATCGTACACGCCGCGCAGAAATGCGTTGCTGTGGCTGCCGCCTAAAATCGGCATGTCGGGGTTCCGTCCGGCAAGCCATGTCAGATAAAAAATGGCAGTGGTACTTTTCCCGGTGCCGGGCGGCATCATGATTCCTGCAATGTCCAGTTCCCCATCTTCCAGTTTTTGCAGGGTGTTTACCATCCGAATCAGCTGTTTTCGGCGCGGCATATAAAACCGGCTTTTTGGGTCACGGTCAAGTTCAATGTATTGGCAAAAGGAATCAAAGTTATACGGCGCATTGAACAGCAGCAGATTCCGGTTCAGCTCAATCAGGTCATTGCAGCGCGGCAGCGTACCCAGCTTATTATGCAAATCCACACTCAGCTTGTGCGCCTGCTTGAAGTTTTCTTTTTCCAGTTCCCGGATCGCAGCAAACGCATAAACTGCTTCGTCCGCTGTCTTGGCTCGCATTGTGCTCTTTTTTGCAATTTCAAAAATTTTCAAAATAAAAAAGTGCCCTCCCTCAAATTTGAGAAAAGGCACTTGGCACAGGGCACTTGGCACTATTTTTATTATTATAGCATCGTTTTCCGTTGCAGACAAACTGTTTATCGTTGATTTTCGGCCTTTTTTGTTTTTTGAAAAATTCAGGAAGAATCCAAACAAAAAAAGCCGCCTTTGGTGTGTCGGCACCAAAAACGGCAGGCGGGAATATTCAATTCAGCGCATTTCTATTCCCGCCTTTAATTTTAGCTCAAAAAGTATGGGAACGCAAACTTTTATGGGACTTTTTTATTTTTTCGGGATTGGGGGGACTAACCCCGCGCCCTTCGACCTGCTAAAATCCCCCTCCGGTATACCCCCGCCGATCATGTACAAAAAATGCCGGGCAGAACGGAACACCCTACCCGGAGACAATAAAAAAGCGCCCAGGCCATACAGCCCAGGCGATCCGCTATATTGCTTAAAAATGGCGCATCACGCCAAAAATAATGATAAACGGAGAGGCCAGCAAAAACAATACAACCAGCATATAAAACACCCCCTGCAACTATATTTTACAATCTATCCCGAGCTATTGCAATAGCTCCGGGCAAATAATCAGCCTTCGGCCCCGCTGCAGGTGATCCCTCTCCGGGCCATCGCAGCATCAAAATACTCCGCTAAGGGCGGCGTTTTGCGCCCAGTACGGCACGCCCAGCGCATCGCACCGCCTCTCGTGGGGCCGGCGGGTGCAATCTGTTTTGTGGGGAGGTGCACCGGCTCCCGTTGGACTTATGCCAGCACCCCGGCGGGCTGGCTGCCATTGTTGGCGATGGGTGCGCGTTGTAAATTTGTGCCGGGCTTGTGGTCATGTTTGTTACCCATGAGCGCCCACCCCTTGCAGGGTGGCCGGGCTTGCACCGGCGGCGCGTTATGCGTCGGCCTTGCGGGTTGCTATTGGCACGCGGCGTTAATCAGCCGTTTTGCAGCTTGTGCAAGTGCTCTTGCCTGTACATCAAGCCACTCTTCCCGGCTGTTGGGGCGGCGCTCGCCGTTGTGCGTGCGCTTAAGCTCGGACGGGTTGCAAAGCCGCTTTGCAATGTCGCTGTTATAGATCAGTGCCGAGCCGCCCCAGCTGCACTCGCTCCAGGTGCTTGCACCGTTCAACAGCCATTCTTCCAGCTCCTTGCAGCTAGCTGCTCCCCGGCCCTCGTATTCTGCCCGCTCCTGGTAGTTATCCAGCAGGTCAACCGCGTAAGCGGTAACACCTTTGTTCCATGCGCTGCGGTCTTTCCGCGCTTCCAGCGCCGCCAAGATATCACTATAACTTTTCATTTTATACGCTCCTCTGTGTTGTTTTTTTGCTGCGGTTGTTAATTGTCTAGGGCAAGCGCTATAGCATCCGCAATGCCCTGCATTGTCACGGGTTCTCGTGCGTTGCACACGCTTATAATGCTGTTGCTGTGGTATCGCGTCCAATCGTTTACATCAACGTGATATTCTGCCATAACCTCCCCGTCTGCCCGATCATAGCTTATTTGCGTGTAGCCGTTCCAGTAATTAAGGTGTTTTGTTTCCCCGGCGGCCTTCTTCAGCCCCTGCATCTTGACGCCGTATTTTTCAAGTTTCATCTTTGTTACCTCCTGCCCTGTGGGCTGTTTTCTTTTGATGATTCTATTATAGCATGATTTAGTAATTATGCAATAGGGCAATGTTTCACAAATAACCCGTACATTTTAAGGCCCTGCTTTATGCAATTTGCATGATTGCAAAATCACGCGCGGGCGGGTATACTTATAATAGTAATTATGTGATATAGGAGGGCCAGGCATGGGCGGACGTACAAGCGCAGCAAGCCACAACAAATATAATGCAAAGGCATATGATCGCATCGGGTTGATGGTCCCAAAAGGCCAAAAAGATACAATTAAGGCCCACGCAGAGAGCCAGGGCGAGAGCGTCAACGCATTTGTGCAACGGGCCATTGCGGAGGCTATGGCCCGCGATCATCAAAAATAGCCCCTATCTTCCAGCGCTTCCGGCATCCCCGGCGGCGCTTTTTTTATGTACTTTTGTGCTTTTGGGCTGCTTCTAAAATTTAATACGCGTTGCAACGTCAATTTGATGTTCGCTAAATCATTATTTAGCGAAATATGCACCCGAAAGGCACATTCTGCCCAGCTGGGGCCGTCCTGGGGAGCATCCGCCGGGCCGGAAGGTGCTGCGGTCGGGGTGCGCCGTTTTACACCTCGCTGCCAAAGTCGAACGGGTTTGAAAGTCGAATCAAAGTCGAAACGCTCCCAAAGTCGAAGGGACATCCCCTGCATAAAAGTCGAATGATTTTGCGCGAAAAAATCTCCGGCAAAGTCGAATTGGGTTTACATTATGCACCTTTGTTTCATGATTCAGGTATATACCCCGTGTTTTTGACCATTTCGCATGGAGATTTGTTCCAATAGGTGGTTTTGGATGTGGGGTAATTATTCGTGTTTAGGGGTATTTTTTGATGATGACGGCAAGTCGTTCGCGTTATCCCCTGCTTTATTTTCCTCTTTTGGGCTTTATTCCCCTCTACTTTCCCGCTTTTTTGGGGGTTGTTGCTGCCTTTAACAGGCATTTCCGTGCTGGTTTTAGGCTTTACTATGGCATTTAAGCGGATAGCGCGTTTCTTTGCGTGGTTATAGGCATAATAAAAGAGCACCCAGCAGTTTGTTTATATGCTGCTAGATGCTCTGTTTTCGTTTATTCAGTTTCTTTTGCTTGTTTCTTTTCCATGCACGGCTTTGTTTGAACCGGTTCTATCAGTTGCTCCGGCTCTTTGACTTCCTTAAAGTCGTCTATCTCTACAAAGTCGGCACTGAATCTGTCTTCTATTTCCTTGCGGGACATGTTTTCGCCTAGCGGGTCTTTTGTTGCGGTAATGATTTCTTGCTGGTCTTGCAGTCCATCGTAGTTTTTCTGCCAGAACAGCCCTGTTACCGGGTTGATTGCACCGTCCTGCATCAGCATTTCCCGGTACATGCCGCATACACGCTTTATCTCTCGCGCGAATTCCTGGTATTCTTTTTGCGAGCTGCGCCTTTTTCCGCTTTCCCAGCAGTTTACAGTGTCTCTATCCACTCCCATAGCAGCATACGCAGCCATGTTGCCCACTTTCATGTTATACTTGACACATAGATCAAGATAGTCATAAAAGCGTTTTCTGAGGGCTGGCAGGTCGTTTGTGCTGATTTTGGGAAGCTGGGATATCACAAGCAAAAATTCAATGCGCCTTTGATTCCCTTCCGGCACATTATCAGGGTCATTATCAATCATGATCGGGCTGTTTCTTTTGGTTGCCCTGCTTCCCATTGTCCTGTGCCTCCTTTATCCGGCTTATGGCCGTTTTATCATATTGCGCCGTAAAACCCCTTGTTTTAGCTATGGGGAGAATGTCAAAGAATATCTGGATGCTTTCATGCACTTTCAGGGGCTTGCGGTTTGCGTTCAGAAAGTCGCTACCGTTTTCCTTTACCCATATCAGCTCATACCGGTACAAGTCTTTCCCAGCGCTTACAAGGGCCGCTGTAAATGGCATATCGCTGTGCAGTGCTATAACGCCATTGCTTTTGATTATGCGCCTGTATTGCGCCCATAGCGGCTCCAGCGGGATGATGACATCCCATTTATTCCGCGTTGTACCATAGGGCAGGTCGCACAAAATCATGTCTATACTGCCTTCTGGTATCCCCTTCAAGATGTCCATGCAGTCTGCGCAGTATAGTTTCATGTGTCCCCCATATAGCAAAAGTGCCAGCCGAACTTTCAAGTTCAACTGGCACTTGGCAATTAAGCACTTGGCACGCTATTTCTTATTGATATTATAGCATATTATGCGCTAATATGCAAGTTTTTTATTTGCCGGTGCTGCCAAATCCTGCGTTGCCGCGTTCCCGCTCCGGCAGTTTATTGCATGGGTAAAAGTCGAAAGTTTCTACCTTTATAAACACGATTTGGGAAATTTTATCCCCAGAATTGACTTTATAATCCGTTTTTCCGTGATTATAGAGCTTTACGCAGATGCTCCCGGTATATCCTGCATCAATCACACCTTCGCTTGTCAGATCATGCTTAACATTCAGGCCGGATTTGCTTTTCAGGAACCCCGCATAGCCCTGCGGAATGTCAATGTGCACGCCGGTATCAATTACAGCGCTCCCGTTCGCCGGAATCATCACATCAACAGGGCTTTTCAGGTCTGCACCTGCATCCCAGCCAAAATGTGCGTATTCCGGCATGTATGCGCCGTCATCCAGCACAACAGCAACCTGTTTGTACACAGTATTGCAGCTTTTGCAGCAGTTATTTTTCATTTGTTCCCTCCTTAATCAGCAATCCCAAGTGCAGCGAACGAGAAGCACGGTAAAATCATCCATGCCCAAATTCCGTTGCCAGTAGAACGCACCATATAGGCGATGAATGCCAAAGTCGCAGTCAGTGCAAGCGCGTTGCCAATACTTTTCATATGTTCCTCCTCAAATGTTGTGTGCCAGAACCGCTTTTCCGTAAGTCGTGCCGTCTTTATCGGCAATCTTAAGAACGTTGTTAATACTCACTTTAGGCGGTTCTCTTTTGCTGTGTGCCGCCATCTGTGGGCTGCCATATCTTCCTTCTTTTCGGCATGCTTCACACTTCTTTTCGTTCTTCTTTCTGGCAAAAACCTTCCCGCACCATCCACATTTGACAAGCGATTGCTCATTGCGTCTTGCGTTTTGCAGTGCAACAGCAGCTTCATGATGCTTTTTCTTGCATTCCGGGCAAAGTCGGGCTTTTGCGCTCCCCTCGAATTCCTTTTTACATTCAGTGCAAATCTTAACCATTTACTCGCCCCCGTGCGTGTGCTCCATGTAAATTACCGGCTCTTGGTTATCTTCCGTAACTGCAGCTCTGCCGACAGATACGCCGATGGAATAGGCTCCCGCAATCAAAATTGTGACAATCGCGGTGCCAATAATCGAAAGTAAAATGTTCATTTTTGCTCCTTCCAAAGCCCTGAAATCTTTTTGCAGCACAGTGCAAACAGGTAGATCAGCAATGCGCCGATAAGCATCGCGCCCGGCGCTGCAACGAAGATCAGAGCAAGGCATTTGATTGTGTAGATGCAGTTTGCGTCAAATACTGTCATGCGTCTTTCCCTCTTTTTGCACTTTCCATACCGCATATAGAGCTTCCATTACTCGCTGTCCTTCAGGCGTGGTGGAATCGAACGGCAAATACGCACTGATACATGCTTTTCTAATGGCTTTCAACGCATCACCGCGCCGAATCAAGTCATTCTCATCACCAAAGTCGGAAATCTTCGGCATGCTGTCAAAAGAAATGCACTTGCTGTTTACTGGGTCAAAAAATGTTTGGTTCATTCTTCCCTCCGCAACCACTTGATAGCAGCTTTCACGCTGTCAAATTCTTCGATATATGCAAAGCCCGTGCTATTTTCGCAAGCTACCACGACAGCGCCACCTTCACAATTTTCCAAAGATAGATACAATCCTTTTTTCTCCTCTCGGTGGTCGATTATGTAACTCATACATGCTTTATCAATGATTTTTACCGGGTTATTCATCTGCGCTCACTATCCTTGCATTGCAATATGGGCAATATTTATATCTGTGGCTTAAAACCGAATCATAATCTTCGTAATCAACGCCAGGAATACCAAGATATGAACGGCAATTGCTACAAAACGCATCATCGTGTGTATTAGGCACAGTTCCACGCATAATGTGCGCCGTAGGTCGCAGGGATTCAGGGTCGATGGTGGGCATAATATCAATGTCATCAGTTCCAACTGCGTAAAACTCGCCACTTTCTGGACAATCACGAAACATTACCTTTACAACACGCTTTTTAAGTGCATTTGCATCAATCAGCCGCACATGTTCTTTGCTCATTTTCCTACCTCCTTCAATCGCCGTTCCCAGCGCACATGCTTTTTGAGTTTCATCAGCGTGACGCAATCAAGATAATCAGGCCCTTTACAGTCAAGATATTCGCTCACGCAAAGCATCACGTCTGCAATTTCTTCCTGCAAAGCATCACAGCATTCGTCAATGGTTTTAGGCGTTGGGTTTTCACCGCGATACTTCCGCGCGGTTTTCAACGCTGCTTGCGCAAGTTCTGAACACTCTTCTGCAAGCTGTTCAAGAAATGCAGGCTCACCGATTCTTTCCACTATCGTTTGGGGCTGTTCTTTCGGCTGGCTTGAGCCCGGAATCGGGCATCCTATTGTTGTATTCATTCTGCTACCTCCTCTACACACGCCAGAACACGGCTCAAATTGAGGGATGCTGGATTGAGAACACAAGCCGGGGCGACAGCACCGCTGTTGTACGCACCGCTGGCGTCCAACTGATCTTCCTTGCTCACAAAGCGAACTTCGTCCGCGCTGTCCGCGTCAGAATCCTCGTCACCGCACCACCACGGTGTGGCAGTCCAAATCCAGCTGTCGTAGTGCGGGATGTAGTCACGGTACTTGCGGTACTCGTCACAGGTCAGGATAAAAACTAGGTCTTCCACAGCACCATAGGCGCGGTCGCCGTTATCTGCAACAAGGTCAACGGTATGTGACAGCAGAATTTTTCTATCGAAAACAGCGTTCGCCATATCAGATAGAATCCCCCGCACATTGCTGGTGCGGTAGTTATTCCAGTTGCCTTTCTCATCGGCAAATTTATCACTTGGAGAGAACTTTACATCTTTTGCCCACGCCTTTGCCATAATAGCCAGCACGCCGCCGTCAAGGTGGTGTGGGTCAAGGCATACCCACTCAAAACTTTTGAACATGAAGTGTTCGCCGGGGCACATGGTTGTGATGTTAGTCATTGTCCGTCACCTCTGCAAGCCAATATTCGCAGCGGCATTTGTCGCAATTAATCCCTTTGCACTCTTGAAAATCCGTTCCGAGAAAATTCACGCAGTAGAACTTTGGGCACAAGGAAAGCACGTGATTACTAATGGTTGCTTTTGGGAATACCTTCAAAAACTCACTCTGGCGGGTCTTAACGGGGTGCTCTTTTGCCCATTGCTCGACAATCTGCACAGCCTTTTCCACGTATTCGATTGTATCCATGATACAGCAGCAATTTTCTTTGTCTTGCAATGGGCATTCAGAACAACTGTCTTTGCTTTTGCACAATCTGAATTGGGTTTTCACATATTCAACTGCGTCCATAGTCTCACTCCTTACTAAATTTATCCATATTTTCAGGCGTTTCAAAGCTCATAATTGCTCCTCCGTTTCAGCCACATCAACCCCGATGTTTTGCAGCGTAACCTGCGCCCATGTGTCGGCCAGCTGGTCAACGCGATAGCTCGAATACTTTTCCGTGACAGGGCCGCTCATGGCGTTCTGGATTTTAACCAGCGTTGACGGCTTCAGTCCCACCTGATAGCAGGCCAGTAGGCATAAATACAGTGATCTCAAGGCAATATCCTGCCGTTCTTTCATCACTTCCTCATGCACTTTTGCGATTGATTCAGCTTCAAGCTTTGCAATATAAGCTTCCGCCTCTTTCTTGTAACAGGCCGGAAGCTGTATTTTGGCTTTCATGTTTATCTCCTCCTGTGGCCCGGCAGGCCGTGATTCCTCACATCCCGCCGGATTTTGTCTCCCCTGAGCACATCCGCTTCATTCAATGCCTACGCCTGCATGCGCTGCTTGCTGATGTCATCCATCTTGGCGCGGTATGCCAGATACTTTCCACAAGTGCTATGGCATAGCGTGTGGCGTTCCTGGCAGTGCTCACATGGGGCGGATAGTGTTCCGATCATTTTTTATTCTCCGTTCCTGATGTAATTTCCCCATTGTTCGGCCATTGCTTGAGCGATGCCAGGAAAAGTTTTGCTTCTGACTTTTCCCGAACGGCTGATAGTATCTTCCCACGTCCGCGCCTTTCCGCTCGGCAGCCTGCCAAACAATACTGCGTTGTCAGGCTTTGGAAGCCCTGTTCCATGTAGCACCGGAAGATTAACCAGCCAAAGCGATGTTGCTTTTGTAACGTAATTTTCTGTATCTTCTGTAGATTTTGCGAACATATATGGGTGAATCGTTTGGTCTGGTTTTCGATACGCCGTGTTCATAAATCCTATGGGATTTTCGATCGCTATTCGCTCCGCGTTTGCTGCGAAAAATCGCATAAAAAATACCGCGCCTTTTGCCCTCTCAACCCACCGTGCAACCACCTTTTCTGGTACTGTGCACCGCAAAGAAAAACTACGCGTTGCAACATTGCTAAGATATGTGCAAGGCGGGTGAGCGATCAGCAAATCCCATTTTCCTATTTCGTGCGTTTTGCCGTCCATTGTTACGACTTGCCCCCCCCTCAATAGCTTTCAGGGCATCGCCCAAGATGTGCCATTCCGGGTGTCCGCCGGACGGTTCCTGAATATCGCAGCTGTATGCTTCAAATCCTCTTTCCCTGAATGCCTTGCAAACGGTCTGCGATTCTTCGCAGGCAATAAGAATTTTAGGAGGCATATGTTGAACGGTTTTCATGGTTCATTCAACTCCTGTATAACAATTTCCGTTCTTGGATTTTCTTTGTCGTAGAGCACACGGGAGCCGTCCACGCTGGCAATGATGGTGTTGTTATCGTCTGCAAGGATTTTTGCGGCTACCAGCGTGTCATGGGCGGCTTCGAGTAGGTTCGTTAAGTCCACGCGGCGGCGGGTTGGCATGTAGAACACCGCAGCAACGTGATAGCGCCCCGCCAGTGGGGTTTTCGGCTTTGGGGCAAGAAAAGTTATGGCTTGCCATTCGTAGCGCTTATAGGCGCTGCTAGGGGCTATGAACGGCATTCCCGTTTTTCGGTTCACCAAAATGCGCTGTGAGTTCTTTTTCGTGACCGGCGGCAGCGGGATGGTGTACTTGTAGATCACATGCCTTCCTCCCGTGCCTTTGCCCGGAATTCCGCTGCTTTCAGCTTCCATTGTGCTGCGTCATAAGCGCACTTTATCAACTTCTCGCTGTATTTTTCCATTTCCCGGTCAAGTTCAATCGTTTTTTCTGTGCAAGTCTGTGCAAGCTGCATGTACATTTCTCGGTTAGTCAATGTTTGTCACCTCACAAAATAGATGGAACGGCTTCACCCACGCAAAATCAAGCTGTCCGCAAGCGCCGTGCCTGTTCTTGACGATCTCAATCACGGTATCGCTTTCGCTTGGCGGGTCTTCTTCCCGCTGTTCTCGCAATTTGGTGTAGTGTTCCGGGTTAATGGCAAGAATCATGTCTGCATCGTGTTCAATGGTGGCGGAGCCGAACATGTCGGACATCTTGATAAGTCCCGTGTCGGCGGCTCTCGCGGCCTGTACAAGCTCAATGATGCAGATATGATATTTCATTGCCAGCTGCTTTAATCCCCGTGTAAGGGCCGCTAATTCGTCATTGCGCTTTTCTTTGGCGTTCGGTGGTGCCACAAGTCCCAGATGGTCAATGACAACCACTTCCGGTTTTCGCTCCTTGATGGTCAGTTCAACGTCTGCAAGGCTGGTCAGGCTGGAATCATCCAGAATCAGCTTGTACCGCCTTTTCAGGATTTCTGCATCCTCTGCAATCTTGCTTTCTTCCTCTTCGGTCAGCGCATGATTTGTGATGCGGATGCTGTCGATCTGTTCCCATCGGGAAAAGATTGCTGTGTAAAGCTGTTCCCGGCTCATTTCCATTGACTGGTACAGCGTCAGGCAGGTTTGCGATATCTGCGCCGCCATTTGTAGGGCCAGTGTAGATTTGCCTTTGCCGGGCCGGGCAGCAATTACTGTTACGCCGCTTCGTACAAGTCCGCCGGTCAGCTTATCCAGTGTTCCAAAACCCGTTTGGATGTTGTCATTCGGTTTTTTCAGCCATTGCAGGAAGTCCTCTATGCCATCAGCAAAGTCCTTTGCGCTGCGCTGGCGCTGGTGCTCCATGATGTGCTGCTGCTTTTCCATCATGGCAGCAACCGCGCCGAACATTTCATCCGCGTCTGCATCCGATGCCACAAGTTCGCCCATCTTGGCAATCATCAGCCGCTTCCGGTATCCATCCAGGACACAGTTGATGTAGGTGTTAAACCCGCTCACCGATGGAACTGTCTGGGCGCATTCGTAAGCAATCGCCTTGATGTTTTCTTTGCAGCGTGATATTATCGATACTGCATCCGCCCGTTCCCCTCTGCGATCAAGCTCCTTGCAAAGCAGGAAGATATCACCCAGGTCTTTGATGCTGAACATCTGCGCTGTAAGGCTTTTGAACGCTTCGCTTTGCCGGTCAGGCTCTATCAGCATGATGCCAATAACAGCTTTTTCCGCAACAGCTGTATTCATTTGCCTGCCTCCTTCCACCCAATGAGTTTGGGAACAACTCCGTTAATCAGTTCCTCACGTGTATATTCCCGGTCATAGATGGGAATCAGGTTTTTAGACTTGCGGGGTTCAGCAGGCGGCTGCGCTGTTTCGTCTTCCCATCGTTTTTGATTCAGCCAAGTAGCAGGATACGGAATATACTTGCCGCTATCTTTCTGCCACTGTTCTGTGGTCTTGAGGTACTCAAGGCTTTTCAAGATTGCGGACAAGGTAGATTCGTCAGTAACAAGCTTCTCAAATTTCTTGCGTGCATCTGCCTTGCCTGTCTTCTTGGGATAGGCTGACCAGAAGGTGTCAAATCGAGGATAAATCGCGTCAACCCCTTGGGGGGTATAGGGGGTATTCTTAACTTCTTTATTATTCTTTATATAAGGGTCTGTGTTAGCACTGTGTTGGTTCTGTGTTACCTGTTTGTTAGATTCTGTGTTAGTGCATTGGTAATCACTGTAATTATTCACCGTAAACACGCTAAATTTTCCGTGTTCACACTGTGTTATTTCTTGTGTTGATTTTAGATGACATAAAGCAGTGCGCACAGATTGAACAGATATGCCGGTATCTGTTGAAATTTGGCGGATAGATGCAACTGCCTGTCCGGTTTCCAAGTGAACCCCCTTGTAATAACAGGGTTCATAGCAGGCCAGAAATAGCAGATGCAGGAACACACATTTTGTTGGAGTGTCTGTGTACCACCCCCATTTCATCATGCGGCGGTACAGCTTGATGTACCCTTCGTTTGCCATTTTTCAAAACTCCTGTGCTTGTACCATATCGTCCGTTCACTGCGTCCCATGTACAAAACCCAATTTCATCACCTGCCTTTCGCTCAAAAATTAAAAGGGAGATCACCGTCATCTTCAATCGGCTCGTACTCATTGTTTGCCGCCACAGGCGCAGAAACGGCCCTATTAGCCACGTTCTGACTTTGGGCGTCTTTATTGCCTGCGAACGAAACGTTGTTTACAACCACCTCTACGGCGTTCCTGTTGTTGCCGCTCTTGTCCTGATAGTTCCGGCTCTGCAAACGGCCCTCAACGGCGATCATGGAACCTTTCTGAAAATAGCGGCAGACAAACTCTGCGCTCTTGTCCCATGCCACAATGTCGAAGAAATCCGCCTGGTTCTGGCCGTTGGCATCCTTGCGCCCCCGGTCTACCGCAACGCGGAACGATGCAACATTTTTACCTGTTGTAGTCTGGCGCAGCTGAGGGTCAGCAACCAGTCTTCCCATAAGTGCAACTACATTCAACATGTCTTTAATCCTCCAAATAATTCTTTCCAAACCGCCGGGCAAACTCTTCCTTTGTCCAGCTGTAATCCCTCATTGCCACACGCTGTGCGGTCTTTTTAAGTTCAAGCCGCATCCCGGCATCCAGCCCTTCCACCCTGGGCCAGCACTGCTTTTCGCCGTGAATCCATCTGTGGCAATCCGGGCAAACCAAAATCCACAGGCCAAGAGCTTTGCTTTTTGTCCGGTTCTGGCCGTAGAGCACTTCATGCCGTACCAAAGCGTGGCCGTTAAGGCAGCAATAACACTGTGGGTGGCCGAACATGTCTTTCTTGTTTGGCATGATGGATGGCGCATATCCGTTGGAATCAAGCGCAACGCCAAATTCGTTTTTCATTCTCCGGTCAGTCCTTTCAGCTTTGCAATTTCGTCCGGTGTCATTGTGGGGATTCCCTGCTGCTGGCACTCCTGCACAATCAGTTCCAACAGGCGGTGCATCTGCTTGCTGTCGTATACGCTGGAACCATACCAGCATTGCAGCGTGCAGAACGTTCCGTTTGGTGTAGGCATGGTGTCAAGCAAAACAACCTGCCAGCCCTGTCCCTGGCTTTCCCATCCGCGCTTAAAGGTTTCTATTGCTTCCTGCTTGATGGTGACAATATCGCTTGCACCTGCAACATCCCGCACAAGGTCGCGGTAAATCTCAACAGCAGGCTTTTTCAGCTTTTCTGCAAGCTGGTTCATGAGTGTCCACGCATAAGCGTTAGAAGTCAGGCTGCGCTTTTTCCGTACCTCGCCAAAAACACCTGCAAACAGCTTGCCGGGGCCGGATTTGACTTCGTTCGCAAAGTTCTGCGCTTCCTCCATGTCCTGCTTGCTTTTAAGACGAAGCATCAAAATCTCACCCATCAAGGTAGCATCCGCGATGTTGATTGTATGGCTCATTTTCTGCGCTCAAACTCCTTTGCAACTCCGCGCCAGTCGTCGGCGGTGAAGTCCTTATAGGCTTTGCCGATGAAGGTTCGCGCTTCATCGTTGACGGCCTTGTTGTCTTTGCCTGTGCGTTGGGCGTAACCTTTTAGCGCGGTCAGAGCCAAGTCCTTTACAGCTTGCAGAGTAACTTCCGGTGCAGCTGTAACTTGCTGTGGCTCTTCTTCGTACCGTTCCTTAAATTCATCCGCTTCACTGTCGGAGTAAATGCCATCAAATGCCAGCTTGCAGATTTTAAGGACAACGCGATCAAACAACCGCTTATAAGCCATCGCGTAAGGATAAGCGTTCTTGCAATTCGTTTGGGACGCTTCACCAATTTCATAAATGCCTTGCGCTTTATTTACGTAGGTGAACACAAGTGAATTGCCGTAGCCGGATTTGTCAACAGACACGCACTCAGGGTTGAATTTGTCCTTCTCCGGCATATTGTCGTTGATTTTAAGACAAGCATTGTGGTTGATAATCAGGCCTGTGTACGCCATCTTCCCGGATTTGGTTTCGTTCATGAGAATCCAAAAATCAGATTCTTTAAGGTATGGGCGATCTGCAATCGCCTTTAACGCTTTATCACGGCTTGCAATATATTTGGGGGTCTGCATAACGGGAATCTCCTGCCGAGATTTAGTAGAATACTCCGTTTTCTTCTCATTAAACATCAGACAACTTCTCCTTTCAGATTGGGGGCGCTCATGCCTTTTCCTCCTTTTTCACAGTCCCGTTCACAGTCAGCTTTTCCGGCTCTCTGGTGAACGTGATATTCAGTGTTCCGCACGCTTCAATGCCGAGATTTTCTTCCTTTTTCAGGCTTTTCATCATCTCGTAGATTAGTTTTTCAATGCCATAGGTTTGCCCATCAACACGGATGGTTGTAAAGTTTTCCGAGCAGTAAAGGCTTCCTGTGGCTTCAATGTTATAGTTCTTCAGTTCCATCGTTATCCTCCCTTACCGTGCTATCAATGCACGTTTCGCCCCAAATGCAATCCTCGCACATAATGGGGTGGCCGTATTCGTCCGCTGCGCCGCAGCCGGGAAAGTCAAGATCAGTCATTGTTTGCTTTCTCCAATTCATCAAGTCGCTTTGCCATGCCGCTCATTGCAGCGCAGTAGGCGGCGCGAATCTGGCTGTATTTCCATTGTTCGCTGTTGTTCGTGTCCAGGATTGCGATTTGGACAGTTTCAAAAAACACCTGGTATTTTTGCGGGTCATTGTATTCAAATGCCATCTCGATGTCAAAAGAGTTCATGCAAACACCTCCCGCAGCGTAATAGCGGCCCATCCGCCCAGCAGGCAGGCAATAAGCCCGGCCAAAGATGCGACACCGCCGCCCTCTGCAAGGCCAGCAGCGGCGCAAATGGTGCCGATTGCACAACCCAGCAGGGTAAAGTTTGCAAAGCACTTGCAAACCGGAACAATATGGGCTAAAATAGACTTGTGAAACCGGAAAATTTCACGTTTTTTGCCGTTTAGTGTATTGCAGTACACTGGGCGGCTCTTTTTGTTTGCAGTCATGTTAGTGTCCTTTCTTGTTGTTTCCGCCGATCACATTGCCGTTGTCATCAAGTTCATCCCACAGGTAAGTACCCTTTCCGCTGTTGCGCCACTGGCCGATACCGCGCATTCTGCCGTAATTCAGGCATTCACGCACCATATCTTCCAATTTCGGGTCAAGGCACTCAACCTCAAATTCAATGGTGCTGCCTTCCGGCACGGTTTCGCTTTTGGCAATGCTGATGCGCTCACCCATCGGTGTCTGTGCCCGCAAAGAACGCTCACAGTAGCCCATCTTTAACCCGTGCGTATTGTAATGAATCTCGCGCGGATAAACAAAAATCAGGCCGTCAATGGCTTTCTTATAAGCTTTCAGCGCAGCGCAGGCTTTGCCGCCGGAATAGCCTGCCTTGCCAGCTTTTGCAAGCATCTGGCAAGAATCTTTGAACATGCCCTTAACCTGGTAATTGTACTGGAACGGCGTACCGTCTGCGGATTTGTAAAATACCGTGATACGGTCTTCCGCATTCTGGGCCTTGATGTTGTCAATTTCCTCTGCGGAAAGCTCGCTGGTGGGTGCTTTGCTGGCAATATAGGTTGCCATCAGGTCTTCATTGCTTGGGGCGCTGCCCAACGCTTCTTCGGTCAATGTAATTCGTACTTTCATAGTTTTTCCTCCTGTAATAAAATTTCGGTTTCGGTGCGGTTCCAGTGCATGTCTGCGCTATTCCGGTGCAGATCAGCTCCGTGCTATTCCATTGCAAATCGGTTCGGTGCCACTCCATTGCATATCTGAGCATGTCTAGGCGATTCCTCTGCTCAACAATTCAAATCATGTCTTAGCGGTTCCGTTTCGTAGCGACTCACAGCTTCTCTTTACTATTCATCTCCGCTACCGTTCGCGGCTGCTCCATGCAATTCCAAAGCAGGTCGAATCAAAGCATTTCTGTTGCCATGCATTGCATATCACCGCAGGTCATATCAAGGCTATTCCAAAGCGTTTCTTCTCAAATCCATTCCGTTGCCAGTCCGGTCATCGCTACTCCGTTGCGGTTTCAAGTCGTTGCTTTTCCTTGCCATTCCGGGGCTTGTCATCTCGTCTCTGTGGTATGCAATTCCTCCGCATTTCCATGCTTTTCCCAGCCGAACAATTCCTTTGCCGAGCTGCGCATTTCCAGTGCGTATCCTTGCCTCTCTGTTCTAGCGCCATGCAAGGCGTCGCGTGGCCTTTCCAACGCTTGTATGTCGGAAATCAGCAGATAAGGCTTGCAATTTGTTCAACGGTTAAATCACGGAAGCTACCGTAATGCTGCCATACCCAGCCACGAGATTTGCCAAGAAGCTTAGCAACCTTTGTGGGGCCAAACAACAGTTGGCCGGGGTAAAGTTCAGCAGCGCGGGCGCGGATGCCAACAAGGGTTTCTTGGTAATGGGGCTTTTCACGGGGCATATGCTCCCCTCCTTTCAAAACCTCACGGCCCCCATAATGCTGATTGCAAGGGCCAGAACGGATAAGAGCAACGCCACATCTTCCTTACTCATGCGTTTCACTCCTTTTCTTCAAATCGGCCAAATTAAAATGGCCGGTTGTGATGTGCATGTTGTTCGGGTCGCCAAGAACAGTTTCGTTTTTTACGTCCTTGAACGTAACTTCCGGCGGAATCTTGATGTCGGGGCCGACTTTCAGGTCAATCTCATGTGCCGTCTGGGTAACAGTGGTATTCCCAAAACTGGTTACGCTTTTATCGTTCATATGTTTCTCTCCTTTCACAAAGCTTTCAAACACAGCAGCCGGAAGGTTTCGCGGCCTTTGTGGGCTTAGATTCCGATATAACATTCTTTTTTCGCCGTTTCCTAAGTGTTGCGGACGAAATATTAAGCTCTCTAGCCCAGTCTTCCTGAATCATTGTTTTACCGTCAATCGTTATAAAAACGTTATTTGTTCGGTTTCTTGCTTGTGTGTACCAATCTGCCCATCGGCAATTTTCTGGGCAGTAGCCTTTGTTGACATCGATTCTGTCAATCGTCAAATCATCTCGATATCCGTTAGCTATTGCCCAAGCATAGAATTTCTTGAAATCGTGCCAATCTTCACAAACAAAGATTCCGCGTCCGCCATAATTCTTATATTCTTTGTTTTTAGGCGAATAGCATCGTTGGAACATATTCCGCCAGCATCTATATATCCGCGTTCCAACCATTCCATGAGATAGTTTTAATTCTCGCGTAACCTCTTTGCGGAAACATCCACAACTTTTTGTAGCGCCAGAAGTAAGATTGGCTCCATCAACGGTGATAATGTTTCCACAATCGCACTGGCAGACATAACGATAATGCCCATATGGCGTTCTGCAAGCCGCATGCAAAACTGTAAGCCTACCAAAAGTTTCACCTGTTAAATCCTTACGGCAAGCCAAACTTGTTCTTTCTTTTTGCAAACATCCACAAGATTGTGTATGCCCGTTTTTCAATTTAGCGGCATATACTGCTGTGGTATTCCCACAATCACATCGGCAAATCCATTTCACGCCTTTCCCTGCATCAGGGCTGCGTTTCAAAACTACCAAACGCCCAAAACGCATTCCGGTTAAATCAATGAATTTTCCCATCGTTCATTTGTTCACCTCAATACTCATCAGAAAAATGCAGCTCCATCAAGTCGGCGATTGCGAGATATTCTTTGGCGTATTTGCTATCGCCGTGGGTTTTCTTGACGATCTCACGGAACTGCGCCAAATCACCATAAAAGCAACCACACTGTACGCGAAGAATTTTATCCTTGCAGCGGAAAAATGTGGTCGTGCGGAAACATCTGCCAAACCCTTTGACGACGGCATAGTCAGCGTCGTCGGAGACCTGCGCGTTGCCGTAGACCCACGCGTTGCCGTAGACCCGCGCGTTGCCGGAGACCTGCGCGTTGCCGAAGACCTGCGCGTTGCCGAAGACCCACGCGTCGCCGTCGTGGGAAAGATTATCTTCCTTCTCAATAAATCCGCCGAGTTCTCCCTTCTCGACGTTGCCAAAAGCGACGAGAGCCTTAATGCGGAACAGCTTCTTCCCGAAAACGTTCGTTACAAATTCGGCGGTAAGTTCAAATTTCTTCATGGTTGGATTCCTCCTTCAATAGCTCGTCTACCGTGCAGCCGTAAAGTTTGGCAATCTTGGAAAGTGTCGCCGCGCGGGGGGATGTTTTACCAGTCTCCCAAAGGCAAACTGCCGATTGGTCAACGCCAAGAGCCTTTGCCACCTGGGACTGAGTAAGGCCCGCTTTCTGTCGAGCCTGAAAAAATGTCATTTATCTCACCTCCTATATGCAAAACAATGAGATTATCTCATTGACAAACAAGAGGCATAAAGCTATAATGAAATTGTCGAAAATCATTGGTAAGCCGCTGAAACATGGGGCTTGGCTTTTGCTTTGCTTGTTTGTATGTTATGATTATATCTCATTCTTATCATTCTTGCAATAGCAAAATATCATTTTTATCAATCTTGTGTACTTGCACAAAATGAAAAGAGGTTATTTGTATGTTTTGGATGAATTTTCTTCGCCTGTGCAACCAGGTAGACAAATCTCCAAATGCTGTTGCTGCTGAGATAGGAATCAAATCAAGCGGGTCTGTAACCGCGTGGAAAAATGGGACAGTACCTTATGCCAGAACGTTGCAAAAAATTTCTGACTACTTTGGCGTAACAAAAGAAGAACTTCTTTCCGACAACGAAGAAGGAAGCCGCTCTAAAACACAAGATTCCAATAAAAAAGAAAAGGCCCCTGGCATTTCTGCCAAAGACCTTACTGAAGAAGAACAAGAAGCTATTGAATATTTCCGCAAACTCAGCCCAGAGGAACGTGCATTTCAGGTTTATCTTTGGAAAGCTCGCGCAAATCATTCATGATTGCTTCTTTTTCTGCTTTGTTGCACGCGCGGAAAAATGCTATAAACTCCTTCTCTTCGTCCGTAATGTTTTGCATATGTTCCTCCTATCACTGTCACTCAGGCCAAAATCAGCTTGAGAATCATCAGCTGCATTACGATACTCAGCCCTATGGGCAGAAGTACCAGCAACAACATGCCAATGGTGTATCCGTTGGATGCTTTGATGTCGTTCATCTCGCGGCGCAAAAAATCTTCGTTAATCATGTTCTTCATCCTTTCACAGTAGCGGCAATGATAAAAAGCAGAATTGTAAGCCCAAACCATACCCATGCGGCGGTGTAAAGGTAATCCGCAATGGTGAAAATGGTGCTCTGGATATTGCCCAAGCGCCGAATCTTCTCGTATGCGGCCAGAATGTTTTCATCCGGCTGGTTCTGATTTTTTTCGTCTGGGGCATCCGGTTCTTTCCCGATCTCTTTGCAGAACGCAATGTAATCATCCACGCAGTTGATGAACGCTTGCTCGATGCCGTCAACGGTTTCTGCGTGATAGTCAACCAAATCTTTGATACCATCAATCTTGCCGTAATAGATTTTATCGTATGGGTCGTATTCCGGCGTTGTAGTATAGCCTTTATAAAAGATTTTTACGGGGAATAACAATCCGGCATCGGGAACAGGTTCTCCATTTAATGTACATCCCCTATCGCCATATGTATAATCAATCCCCAGCTTGTCACAGAGTTGTATTGCCAGTTTGGTTGCTGATATTTGCTTTTCTATGTCAGTCATTGTTCCTCCCCGCATCAGTTGTAAGTTGTCATTTTGACAACTTTGTGTTGTACTTACATCTTATTACAGATTGCCGTAACGGTCAATTAGCAAAACGCACAAATTTCAGGTTTCGCGCTTTACTGCCCGCTTTTTGGGCCTTTTGCGTCCATGCTTTGGTGGGATGGTTAAATCAGGCAGTTTCATGGCTGTTTTCCCTCCGTGCTCGGTCTTGCAGCACAGCGCGATACAAGGCTTCAATGGTTGCCGCATTACGGTTTTGGTAATTCTTTAGACGTTCCACGTTATTCATTGTTGATTCCTCCTGTGTTTTTTGACTACAGTAAGAATCTTAACATGTTTTTTATGCCATGGCTTCCATTTATTTCCATGGCATTTTTTGAATATTTTTTTTCTTTATATTTCCTTAACTGTTGTTGTATAAAAATCTTACCGCATTTAGAGCGCAAAACATGTAAAAAATTGAGGGTGATGAAATGGAAAGTAGAGCTGATTTCAGAGAACGTGAAGGACTTATTCTTTCGCAGTGCCGGTTGGAATCCGGGCTTTCGCAAGAATATGTAGCCCGGCAGATGGATGTGAACATCCGCACGGTGCGCAACTGGGAAGAAGGGCTTTCCCCTATCCGAAACGATGATCTGTTGATGTGGTTCGCCGTCTGCAAACAATCCCCCTGGCGCTGGCTGCAGCGCATCTGGATGCCGTCTGCATTTAGCGATACCGATACTCCAAACTGGACGGACGAGCAGGTAGACAAGGCACTTTCTGATTATATTGCCCAGATGCCGGGCCTGTACAAGCGCCGCCTGCTATATATCCTTTGTGGGGCGCATGGGAGCGATTGGGCGGGCCAGATAGACTTGTTATGCGCTAACGCTCATACGTCCATGCAAAGCCGTGTACGCGTCTGTCAGGCCGTAATACAGAACTACCGGATAGATACCGCAACTGGGAATGACCACTGCCCGGAAAGCATCAAGCCGGACTTTGACCACCTGCAAATATGCCTGCAAGCCGGAGAAGCTGCCGTTCTGGCAGGCAACGGCGAATATAACGCAAGGGAAAAATAAAAAAGGCAAGTTTTTTGCCGAATTTTGTCTAACCCATTGCAAATATAAAATAGAATTATTATAATGAGGGTGCAAGGAAACTTGCGAAGATACAGCCGTAGAGCGCGGCTGTCGCGGGAAAAAGAAAGCTCAAGTGTTGACTTCGTGGTAGAGCGCCACGAACGGAAAATAAAGAAAGCTCGATTGAAGAGCCGCCCCCTCATTGATTTGAGGGGGCATTCTTTTTTGGATTACATTTATTTGTCCGAATCATTTTATCAGGATTATATTGGCTGCGCCGAAATAGAGCAAAAGCCAACACGTCCATACATAAGGATATGCGTAAAAATAAACGGGGTTTTGTTTGCTGTGCCCATGCGGTCACACATAAAGCACAAGCATGTGCTTTGGACAAACGAAGCAGCAGGCTGTGGTCTGGATTTTTCAAAAGCCGTTGTTATAACTAAATCTGAATATATAAATCGTTCCCAAAGGCCGCACATCCGGCAAGATGAATTTAATTCTCTAAAAGGAAAAGAGTTTATTGTACGGCAAAAAATGGAACAGTATATAAGAGATTATAAAAAGGCTGCAGCACGGCTAGATGTGCCAAGAAATAAGGAATTGTGCCGATATAGCACACTACAGTATTTTGAGAGGTACATATAAAGCAAAAATCCCCTGCCGGTGGTGACGCACCAGCAAGGGATAAAGGGCCGTCAACATGAAAAGTTGACGGTTTCATTATAAAACATTTTTTGGAGGGCTGCAAGATGAAAAAGGATTTGACAGTTGGGCTCTTTCACCGAAAAGACGGAAGATACCAGCGCAAAGAGATGATAGGTGGCGTTTGGAAAACATTTTCAGCTAAGACGCCCGCAGAGGTTTGGCAAAAGGTTGAGGATGCCAAAGAAGAGCAGGAAGAAAAGGAACGAATTGAAGAAGAGCGTTCAAATGCTGGGCCGCTGTTCAGCGAAATTGCAAAAGAATATATCCGCGTTGTGCAGGGCATGAAAAGCGGAACGCAAAAAAGCTACCTGCCTGCCGTTAAGCGGGCTACTGACGAGTTTGGCGAATACCACATGCGGGAAATTGAGCCTTACATGATCGCGGAATTTCTGCGCGGGCCTGAAATGGCAGGGCGGGCTGCCACAACGGTATCAAACCAAAAGACTGTGATAAACAACATCTTTCAGTATTGGATTGACAGTCCAAAGTGGCGCGGAGATATAAACCCGGCAACGCAAACTAAAATGCCGCGCGGCCTGCATAAGGGCAAACGACAGCCCCCTACAAACGAGCAAGTGGCAGTGGTAAAGGAACATTACCTTGACCCCGATGCGCTCCCTGCGGTGGCTTATCTTTGCACTGGCGAGCGCAAGGGCGAAATGTGCGCCATACAGCTGCGTGATATTGACTTTGATAAAAACATCATCCACATCACAAAAACGATAGAGCACAAGGGCAATGCCGCTGTGATAAGGGATTATGGCAAAACCCCGGCAGCAATCAGGCAAGTGCCGCTGCTTTCCATGCTAAAAGAAGCCCTACAGCCCATCCGAAAAATGCCAAAAGACACATACATTATTGGCCTTGATACAAAGCCTGTAAGCAAAAGCCGCTATGATCGTATGTGGCAAAAGTTCTGGCGAAAATACGGCGTGGCAAAGCCGGTGCCCAGAACCAAAAGCGTTGTAAAGCACGGCAAGAATGTAACCGTTGCATATACTGATTGGAAAGTTCCTGTGTGTGGGCACCAATTCCGGCACGAATATGTCTGCATGCTTGCAATGGCCGGTGTGCCGGAAGAGATTGCAATTCAGCTTGTGGGCCATGCAAACGCCAAAATGATTCATGAAGTTTATTTAGCCCTTAAGCCCCAAATGATTGAGGAAGCACGGAAAAAGCTTGAAGCTGTTTTGTCAAATGTTAATTAAGGGATGCCCCTACTTAATGTTGCAAAAAAAAATTTATGCGCTGCGGTGGTTCAACCACTTCGGCGCATTTTTTTGCACCAAATCCGCACCAAAATCCCGATAACCCGGATTGCAAAACAATGTATAAAATTTTTGCACCATGAATGCACCATGAATAATATACATTTTTGAACGTTTTTGAACAGATTTGAACAAAGAAAAAACCGCTAAGCATCGTCACTTAGCGGTTTTTTGTCGGTGCAACAGCCGTATTCATTTTGGTCCGAGTGGCGAGAGTCGAACTCTATTACATTAACGTATTATCGTATAAA
>OLYV01000161.1_pt1 | contig 42224 bp, 34 predicted proteins | sample 1644371 | NCBI WGS metagenome assembly OLYV01 (sample SAMEA103958124, study PRJEB25191) | human gut metagenome | biome: human-associated habitat [ENVO:00009003]; feature: intestine environment [ENVO:2100002]; material: feces | place: Germany | collected 2013/2015 | reverse complement strand
CTAAAGGCTCGTTTGCCTGAGCGATCGTGTATTTGTCCTCTTCCTCAGCGGTCATATACCTGACTTCGCCCGTCCACTGGCCCTTCGACTTATCCATAACGCGGTACGGCGTCTCGATAAAGCCATATTCATTGACCCTCGCATATGTCGAAAGCGAGCCTATCAAGCCGATATTCGGTCCTTCAGGCGATTCAATCGGGCACATTCTGCCATAGTGAGAATGATGAACGTCTCGAACTTCGAACGAAGCACGGTCTCTATTGAGTCCGCCAGGTCCCAAAGCGGAAAGACGCCTCTTATGTGTGAGCTCGGAAAGCGGGTTTGCCTGGTCCATAAACTGGGAGAGCTGCGAAGATCCAAAGAACTCCTTCACCGCCGCAGTAACAGGGCGGATATTGATGAGGTTCGCCGGGGTTACGCCGTCCATATCCTGAATGGACATTCTTTCCTTAACAGATCTTTCCAGCCTTGAAAGGCCTACCCTTAGCTGGTTTTGCAAAAGCTCGCCTACCGCACGGATTCTTCTGTTGCCCAGATGGTCGATATCGTCCTTCTGCACCAGGCCGTGGGCCAGGACGTTCATATAGTTGATGGAGGTGAGGATGTCGTCCACGATGATGTGCTTGGGCACCAGGCGGTCCGCCTGCAGGCGGCACTGCTCGATAAGCTCCTCGCCCTGATACTGACTCAGCAGCTCCTGCAGCACGTCGAAGCGCACCCGCTCCTTGATGCCGCACGACGTCTTGGGGTCAAAGTCCACATAGCGGCTCATGTCGCACATGCGGTTGGTGAAAATGCGGATGACCTCGCCGTTTTCCAGCCGGACCTTCACCATACCCACGCCGATGGCGTCCAGGGTGCGGCAGTCGTCGCCGGAGAGGACGTGGCCCTCCTCCAGCAGAAGCTCGCCGGTGGCGGGGTCGGCCACGGGCTCGGCCAGCTTCTGGCCCTTGGCCTGGGTCCACAGGGTCAGCTTCTTGTTGAACTTATACCGGCCCACGGTGCTCAGGTCATACCGCCGGGGGTCGAAGAACAGGCCCTGCATCAGGTTCTCGGCGGAGTCCAGCGTGGGGGGCTCGCCGGGGCGCTGCTTGCGGTAGATCTCCAGCATGGCCTCCTCATAGGACTTGCAGGTGTCCTTTTCCATGGTGGCCACGATGCGGGGGTCGTCGCCGAAGCGGTCCAGGATCTCCGCGTCGGTTTTCAGGCCTAGGGCCCGGATCAGGCAGGTGATGGGCAGCTTGCGGTTCTTGTCGATGCGGACCCAGAACACCTCGCTGCTGTCGGTTTCATACTCCAGCCAGGCGCCGCGGTAGGGGATCACGGTGGACGTCAGCAGAGGCAGGTCGGTTTTCAGGTCGATCTCCTTGCCGTAGTAGATGCCGGGGGAGCGGACGATCTGGCTGACCACCACGCGCTCGGCGCCGTTGATGACGAAGGTGCCGCCATGGGTCATCAGGGGGAAATCGCCCATGAAGATCTCCTGCTCCTTGATTTCGCCCGTCTCCTTATTGTGCAGGCGGACGCTGACCTTCATGGGGGCGGCATAGGTGGCGTCCCGGGCCTTGCACTCCTCCACGTCGTACTTGGGCTTTTCGTCCATGCTGTAGTCGATGAAGCTCAGCTCCAGGTTGCCGGCATAGTCGCCGATGGAGGCCACGTCGGCAAAAACCTCCCGCAGGCCGGTGTCCAGGAACCACTGATAGGATTTCTTCTGGATCTCCAGCAGGTTGGGCATCGCCATGACCTCTTCGTGTCTGGCAAAGTTCTTGCGCAGGGTCTTGCCATAATACTTGTCCTTGGCCATCTTCAATACTCACGCCTTTCTTTTCGCATTTTCTCCGTGCTTTTCCTCAGGGAACGGCTCTCCGCCGATTTGACACGCGGGGGCGAGTTGTTTGTTTTCGCGCCGTTCCACTTGTAATTTCGGAGGAAAGCTGGTATCATAACAGCAGATTGAAATGGGGCATCAGGCCCCATTTTCTCGATATAGCGTCTTATTGTACCACAGGCGCGGCCCCTTTGTCAACATAAAACCCCGCTGGGAGCCCGATTTTTTCGGATTCCCGGCGGGATTTTTCGCCGCGGGACAATTTCCTGGTGACAACCCGCCGCCTATCCCGTATAATAGATCCCACAGGCCCTTCGGGGCCGGGATAGGGAAATAAGGGAAAACGGAAGGAGAAGCCACATGACAGACATTCAGATCGCCCAGCAGGCCGCGCCTCTGCCCATCGGCGGCATTGCCGCCGCCTGCGGCATCGACCCCCAGTATCTGGAGCAGTACGGCCGGTATAAGGCCAAGATCGACTACCGCCTGCTGCGGGACCGGGCGGACCGGCCCGACGGCAAGCTGATCCTGGTCACCGCCATCACCCCCACCCCCGCCGGGGAGGGGAAAACCACCACCACCGTGGGCCTTACCGACGGCCTGCGGAAAATCGGCAAAAACGCCGTGGCCGCCCTGCGGGAGCCGTCCCTGGGGCCGGTGTTCGGCGTGAAGGGCGGCGCCGCCGGCGGCGGCTATGCCCAGGTGATCCCCATGGAGGACATCAACCTCCACTTCACCGGGGATTTCCACGCCATCGGGGCGGCCAACAACCTGCTGGCTGCTCTGCTGGACAACCACATCCAGCAGGGCAACGCCCTGGGCATCGACGTCAAGCAGATCGTCTGGAAGCGCTGCGTGGACATGAACGACCGCCAGCTCCGCCACGTTATCGACGGCCTGGGAGGCCGGATGCAGGGGGTGCCCCGGGAGGACGGGTTCGACATCACCGTGGCCAGCGAGGTCATGGCCGTGCTGTGCCTGGCCAGCGATATTCCGGACCTGAAGTCCCGGCTGGGCCGGATGATCGTGGCCTATACCTATGACGGGCGGCCGGTGACGGCCCACGATCTCAAGGCGGAGGGGGCCATGACGGCCCTGCTGAAGGATGCGCTGAAGCCCAACCTGGTGCAGACGCTGGAGCACTCCCCTGCCCTGATCCACGGCGGGCCCTTTGCCAACATCGCCCACGGCTGCAACAGCGTCACCGCCACCCGGATGGCCCTGAAATTAGGGGACTATGCCGTTACCGAGGCGGGCTTTGCCGCCGACCTGGGGGCGGAGAAGTTTTTCGACATCAAGTGCCGCCTGTCCGGTCTGCGGCCCTCCGCCGTGGTGATCGTGGCCACGGTGCGGGCGCTGAAATACCACGGCGGCGTGCCCAAGGCGGAGCTGAACCGGGAGAACCTGTCCGCCCTGGAAAAGGGTCTGCCCAACCTGCTGCACCATGTGGGCACCATCCGCAATACCTTCCACCTGCCCTGCGTGGTGGCCGTCAACGCCTTCCCCACGGACACGGCGGAGGAGCTTCGGCTGGTGCAGGAGCGGTGCCGGGAGCTGGGAGTCAACGCCGTGCTGTCGGAGGTCTGGGCCAAGGGCGGCGAGGGAGGCCGGGACCTGGCCCGGGAGGTGGTGCGCCTGTGCGATCAGCCAAGGCTGGAGGAGTTCACCTTCGCCTATCCCGACAACGCCTCCCTGATCTATAAGCTCAACTCCATTGTGGGGCGGGTGTACGGCGGCAGTCAGGCGGTGCTGACCCCCGCCGCCCAGAAACAGCTGAAGCGGCTGACGGAGCTGGGCTTCGGCGGCCTGCCGGTGTGCATGGCCAAGACCCAGTATTCCCTGTCCGACGACCCGGCCCTGCCGGGGGCCCCCAGGGACTTCACCGTCACCGTCCGCAGTCTGAAGGTCAGCGCCGGAGCGGGGTTCATCGTGGCCTATACCGGGGACATCATGACCATGCCGGGCCTGCCCCGGGTCCCGGCGGCGGAGAATATCGACGTGGACGAAAACGGCGTCATCACCGGGCTGTTCTGATACTGATTCTTGATTAAAAAATTTAATCAAGAATCCCGTGCGCTGTGCGCACGCACAGCGTGTGAAAACACGCTGTGACGTCTCATACAAAACCTGACGCACCTTCGGTGCTATAAAAAGCTTTTCAAGCTTTTTAACAGGTTTTGGTATGAAAAAACGCACACAGCTTGTCAAAAAAGACTTTTTTGACAAGCTGATCCAAAAAATAATATCAGGTCATGCCGGGGAGGGGTTCCCGGCATGATTTTATGTGTGGCAGAACAGGATTCTTTTCCTGAAAATGACGTCTTCTAAATCGAGAAAACGCCGTCCGGCGGGGCCGGGCGGCGTTTTCCGGTTATTATCTTCTGACTTCTTTACTCGCTCAGCTGGCCGTTGATCAGCTGCACCAGGGCCTCCACGGCCTCCTTGGCGTCGGGGCCGTCGGCGATCAGGGTGATGGTGGTGCCCTTCACGATGCCCAGGGACAGAACGCCCAGCAGGCTCTTGGCGTTGACCCGGCGCTCCTCCTTCTCCACCCAGATGCCGCTTTTGAACTCGTTGGCCTTCTGGATAAAATAGGTAGCAGGCCGGGCGTGCAGGCCCACCTCATTGTTCACGGTAACTTCCTGTGTAAACATTCCATTGCACTCCTTTTATGAAGCATTTTCGCAAAATGCGGGGACATACTTCTCTCACACTATAATATTATACTGAAATAAAAAGAGAAAGCAATATCCAAAGCTACAAATTCTTGAAGCGGGGCCTGAAAAAAAGTTTGGCCCTTTTGGCAGAATCCACAAACTCCGTCTGTTATTTCAGCTCCACCACCGTTACGCCGGCCTCTCCCTCGCCATAGCGGCCCAGGCGGAAGCTCTTGACGGCCTTGTTCCGCTTGAGCATCTCGTGGACCGCCTTGCGCAGGGCGCCGGTGCCCTTGCCGTGGATGATGGTCACGGTGCCCAGCTTTGCCATCACGGCGCTGTCGATGTAATTCTCCACCACGCTTTCGGCCTCCAGGGTCTCATAGCCCCGGATATCCAGCTCCGACGAAGCCCGGGACTGGAGATTCAGTTTGGGACTGCCGCCGGAGGACGGCGCGGCGGGCTTCTTTTTGGGCTGGCCCTCCGGCAGGCGCACCTGCTGGGCCTTGACGGTCATCTTCATCTTCCCCGCCTGTAGGAGCAATGTGCCGTCGTTGTTGACGGCCAGCACCGAGGCGGCCATTTTCACCCCGGGAAGCTCCACCAGGTCCCCTACCTCGATGGGGCGGCTGGGGGCGTAGGCAGGCTCCTGGGGCTCGCTGCGCAGGTGCAGGGCCTCCTGGGCCTGGTTCAGACTGTGCCGCACGGCGGCCTTGGCGTCGTTGAGCTCCTGGAAATTGATCTGCTTTTGCTGCTGGCGGCGCAGCTGGTCCAGCTGGGCGAAAATTTCGTCGGCCTGGGCCTGGGCCTGGCGCACGATGCGCTTGGCCTCGGCCTCGCCCTTGGTGCGGGCGTTTTCCTTGGCCTTCTCCATCTGCTCCCGGAAGGTCCGGGCCTTTCGGGCGTCCTCCTCCCGCTGACGCCACAGGCGGTCCGCCTCGGCCTGGGCCTTCTCCAGCCGCTGGCGCTTCTCCTCCAACTGGGTCAGCACGTCCTCGAAGCGGACGGAGTCGCTGTCCATCTGCTGCTGGGCGGCCTGGATCACGGACTCGTCCAGCCCCAGCCGCCGGGAGATGGCGAAGGCGTTGGACTTGCCGGGGATGCCGATCAGCAGGCGGTAGGTGGGGCGCAGGGTCTGCACGTCGAACTCACAGCTGGCGTTTTCCACCCCCGCCGTGGTCATGGCGAAGGTTTTCAGCTCGGCATAGTGGGTGGTGGCGGCGATCAGCGCCCCCTGACTGCGGGCGCTTTCGATGATGGCAATGGCCAGGGCCGCGCCCTCGATGGGGTCCGTACCGGCTCCCAGCTCGTCAAACAGCAGCAGGCTCTGGTCGTCCACCTCCCGCAGAATCTGCACGATGTTGGACATATGGGCGGAGAAGGTGGACAGGCTCTGTTCGATGCTCTGCTCGTCGCCTACGTCTGCCAGCACCCGGTGGAACACCCGGACGGCGCTGCCGCTGTCGGCGGGGATGTGCAGGCCGCACTGGGCCATCAGGCACAGCAGGCCGATGGTTTTCAGGGTCACGGTCTTGCCGCCGGTGTTGGGGCCGGTGATCACCAGGGTGTCGAACTGCTGGCCCAGCTCCACGGTGATGGGCACGGCCTTGGCCTGGTCCAGCAGGGGGTGCCGGGCACGGCGCAGGGTCACGCCGCCCCGGCGGCGGACCTCCGGACGGCTGGCGTTGAGCTGATAGCTCAGCTGGGCCCGGGCGAAGATCACGTCCAGGTGCACCAGAATGTCATAGTCCCAGAGGATGTTCTCCATCTGGGTAGCGCAGGCAGCGGACAGCTGCCGCAGGATGCGGTCGATCTCCTTCTGCTCCCGGGCCTCCAGCTCCTTCAGCTCGTTGTTGGCCTGCACCACGCCCATGGGCTCCACAAACAACGTGGCCCCGGAGGAGGAGATGTCGTGGACCAGACCGGGCATACTGCCCTTGCACTCGGCCTTCACCGGCACCACGAACCGGCCGTCCCGCTGGGTGATCAGGGCCTCCTGCAGCACCTTGGCATAGGACGGCGAGGAGATGATGCGCTGGAGAATCTGGCGGCCCTTGGAGGCGGCCAGCCGCATTTTCCGGCGGATGTCCGCCAGCTCGCTGCTGGCGGTGTCGGCGATGGTCTCCTCGTCCAGAATGGCGGAGCGGATCTGCTCCTCTAAGTATTTATTGGTGTGCAGGGAGGCGAACAGGCGGTCCAGCACCGTCTCCTCCCCCTGGCGCTGGGCGTCGTAATCCGACACCCGGCGGCTGGCGGTGAGGACGCCGGCGATGTCCAGCAGCTCCCGGGTGTTCAGCATACCGCCGTGGTCCGCCCGGGTCAGGGCGGCGGATACGTCCTTCACGCCGGAGAAGGACGGGCTGCCGTGGAGCCCCAGCCGCTCCTTGGCGGCATCGGTCTCGTCCAGCAGCCGCAGCACCTCCTCCACGTCCGTGGAGGGGGTCAGCTTCAGGCACCGGTCCTTGGCCGCCTGGCTGACGGCCTTGGCCGCCAGCTTTTCCAGCACCGCCGGAAGCTCCAGGGTGCGGATGGATTTTTCAAATAATTCACTCATATTTCGTTTCCTCTTGCGGAAGAATGGTCTTGTAATAGTCCAGGGTCCGGAAGCTGCGCTCCAGCTGGGCGGAAACGTAGGCGTCCGCCGCGTGGTTCAGGGCACGCAGTCCCTCCGGCGGCAGGGAAAAGCTGTACAGCCGCCGGGGGTCGCCGTAGAGCACGTATCGCAGGGCCGCCAGCCCCGACGCCGTCAGCGGCAGGGACAGTCCCCCCTTTTCCCGGCATTTGCCGCAGTGGACCACCCCGTGGACCACGTCCAGCATGGGATTTTCCGGCTGGGGCGCGCCGCACAGGGCGCAGCCATCGGCCATGGGTTCATAGCCCGCCAGGGCCATCAGCCGGAACTGGAACGCGGGCTTCACCAGCTGAGGCGGCTTTTTCAGGGCGCTGAGGGCATACAGGGCGTTGAGCAGCAGGGGCAGCACGTCGCCGCCGCAGCCGTCGGACACCGCCTCCGTCAGCTCGGCGAAGTAGGCCGCCAGGCTCAGGGCCGTCAGGTCCTGCCGCAGGCCGTCGAACAGCTCGATGGTGTCCGCCGCGTCCAGCATGGTCCACCGGCCCTTTTCATAGAGGGTCATCTCCGAATAGGCCAGCAGCTGGCAGGCCGCGGCCACGCGGCTGCCCTTGCGCCGGGCCCCCCGGGCAATCACGGAGAGCCTGCCCCGGTCCGGGGTCAGCACGGTGAGGATTTTGTCCGCGTCCCGGGTCACCGTTTCCCGCAGCACCAGGCCGCACGTTACGAATCGTTCCGGCTGCATTCAGCCGCCTCCTTATACAGCAAGTACGCCTCCGGCGCTCCGGTGGCCCAGAACAGGGCCCAGCGCTCCTCCATGGCTTTTCACCTCCGCCCATAGCTTGCCGCTTTTCCGGCGGCGTCATGAGTGGAAGCTTTTGGAGGGGGGATTACTGCTCGTCATATCCCCTGGCGCGGATGAAATTCACATTATCCCGCCAGTTTTCTTTGACCTTGACCCAGGTTTCCATGTACACCTTGGCGCCCATGAACTTTTCGATGTCCCGGCGGGCCAGGGAGCTGATGCGCTTGAGCATATCCCCGTGCTTGCCGATGATGATGCCCTTGTGGCTGGCTTTTTCGCAGTAGATGGTCACGTCCAGGTCGATGATGCCGGTGTCCTCCCGCTCGGTGAAGCGGGTTACCTCCACCGCCGTGCCGTGGGGGATCTCCTTTTCCAGGCACAGCAGCATTTTCTCCCGGACAATCTCGGCGCAGACCTGGGCGTCGGGCTGGTCGGTGGTCATGCCGTCGGGGAACAGCTGGGGGCCTTCCGCGGCATAGGTCTGCAGCTGGGCCATCAGGTCGTCCAAACCGTCGCCGGTGCGGGCGGAGATGGGGATAATGGCGTCAAACCCGGGATACACGGCACTGTAGGCGGCAATAACCTCCAGCAGGTCGTCCTTTTTCTCCACGGTGTCGATCTTGTTGATGCACAGCACGCAGGGCAGGTGCTCCTCCTGGATGCGCTGGAGCAGGATCTTCTCCGGCTCCCCCACATGGGCGATGGGCTCCACCAGCAGCAGGGCGGCCTCCACCTGCTCCAGGCTCTCCCGCACCACCTTCACCATATAGTCCCCCAGCCGGGAACGGGGCTTGTGCAGGCCCGGGGTGTCCAGCAGCACATACTGGGTGTCCCCCCGGTTCACCACGCCGTAAATCCGGTTACGGGTGGTCTGGGGCTTGTCGGAGACGATGGCAATCTTCTCCCCCACCAGGGCGTTGGTGAGGCTGGACTTACCCACGTTGGGCCGTCCGCAGATGGTGATCATGGCGGTTCTGGTAATGTTGTTCATAGGTGATCCTCAACTTTCTTTTGAGCAATTTTGGGGTTATATATGCGGGACGGGTCCTGCCGGGGGTCAGCCCAGCCGGTCCCCGTTTTCCACGGGCTTGTCCGGCGTGATCAGCACCACGCCGCCCTGGGAATAGGTTCCCAGCACCAGCACCTGGGAGAAGAAATTGGCGATCTGGCGGGGCGGAAAATTCACCACCGCCAGCACCTGCTTGCCCACCAGCTCCTCCGGGGTATACTGCTGGGTGATCTGGGCGCTGGAGCGCTTCCGGCCCAGCTCCGGGCCAAGGTCCACCAGCAGCTGATAGGCGGGCTTTCGGGCCTTTTCAAAGGGCCGGGCCTCCACAATGGTGCCCACCCGGATGTCCAGCTTCATAAAATCATCAAACGTGGCCTGTTCCATGTGCGTTCCTCCTGTTATCAATCGCTGTCCAGCTTGAGAACGGCCATGAAGGCTTCGGTGGGCACCTGGACCGTACCCAGATTCCGCATCTTCTTCTTGCCCTCCTTCTGCTTTTCCAGCAGCTTCTTCTTCCGGGTGATGTCGCCGCCGTAGCACTTGGCCAGCACGTCCTTGCGCATGGCCTTTACCGTCTCCCGGGCGATGATGCGCCCGCCGATGGCCGCCTGGATGGGCACCTCGAACAGCTGGCGGGGGATGTTCTCCTTCAGCTTTTCGCACAGCCGCCGGGCCCGGGGATAGGCCTTGTCCCTGTGGGCGATGAAGCTCAGGGCGTCCACGCCGTCGCCGTTTAACAGCAGGTCCACCTTCACCAGCTCGCTGGGCCGGTAGCCGGACAGCTCATAGTCCAGGGAGGCATACCCCTTGGTGTTGGCCTTCAGGGTGTCGAAGAAGTCATAGATGATCTCGTTGAGGGGCATCTGATAGTGCAGCTCCACCAGGTGGGTGTCCAGATACTGCATGTCCTTGAACTCGCCCCGGCGGTCCTGGCACATGGGCATGATGTTGCCCACATACTCGTTGGGACTGATGATGGACACCCTTACATAGGGCTCCTCCGCGTGCTCGATGACCGTGGGGTCCGGGTAGTTGTGGGGATTGTCCACCTTCACCATGGTGCCGTCGGATTTGTATACATGATAGATGACGCTGGGCAGGGTGGTCACCAGGTCCAGGTTGAACTCCCGCTCCAGCCGCTCCTGGATGATCTCCATATGCAGCATCCCCAAAAAGCCGCACCGGAAGCCGAAGCCCAGGGCCACGGAGCTTTCCGGCTCGAAGGTCAGGGAGGCGTCGTTGAGCTGAAGCTTTTCCAGGGCGTCCCGCAGGTCGGGGTACTTGCTGCCGTCCTCGGTGTAAATGCCGCAGTAGACCATGGACTGGGCCGGGCGATAGCCGGGCAGAGGCTGGGCGGCGGGGTTTTCGGCGTCGGTGATGGTGTCGCCCACCTGGGTGTCCTTGACATTTTTGATGGAGGCGGTGAAATAGCCCACCTCACCGGCCTGGAGGGCGTCCGTAGGCTCGTTGCCCAGGGGCTTGAGATATCCGCACTCCAGAATGGTATACTGGCCTCCGGTGGCCATCATGCGCACCGTCTGCCCCCGGCGGATGGTGCCCTGCTTGATGCGAAACAGCACCACCACCCCCACATAGGGGTCGTACTGACTGTCGAAGATCAGCGCCTGCAGGGGGGCGTTGGGGTCGCCGTCGGGGGCGGGGACATTGTGCACCACGTCCTCCAGCACCGACTCCACGTTCAGGCCCAGCTTGGCGGAAATTTCCGGCGCGTCCATGGCGGGCAGGCCGATGATGTCCTCCACCTCCTGCTTGGCCTTCATGGGGTCGGCGGCGGGCAGGTCGATCTTGTTGAATACCGGCAGAATCTCCAGGTCGTGCTCCATGGCAAGATAGGTGTTGGCCAGAGTCTGGGCCTCCACCCCCTGGGTGGCGTCCACCACCAGCACCGCCCCCTCGCAGGCGGCCAGGGACCGGGACACCTCATAGTTGAAGTCCACATGGCCCGGGGTGTCGATGAGGTTCAGGGCGTAGATCTCGCCGTCCTTGGCCTTGTAGAACAGGTGCACGGCCCGGGACTTGATGGTGATGCCCCGCTCCCGCTCCAGGTCCATGTTGTCCAGAATCTGGTTCTCCATCTCCCGCTCCGGCACGGCGTCGCACAGCTCCAGCAGCCGGTCCGCCAGCGTGGACTTGCCATGGTCGATGTGGGCGATGATGGAAAAATTGCGAATATGGGATTGTTCAAACATGTATGGTTTCCTCCTTGGGGAGATGTATCGGATGTTCATCGTCTATTATACCGGATATCCCGGCAAAATGCAATTCCTGTTGCCGCCGGGAAGAAAAAGTGTTACAATAAAGGCACCCCAATTTTTGAGAGGAAAGGACGAACGCCATGAAGCTGAGTTTTTTCGGCGCTGACCAGTGCGTCACCGGCAGCTGCCATTGTCTGGAGGTAGGCGGCAAGCGCATCCTCATCGACTGCGGCCTGCAGCAGGGCCGGGACGAGGTGGACAACCGCACCCTGCCCTTTGCCCCGGGCAGCATCGACTATGTGCTCATCACCCACGCCCACATCGACCACTCCGGCCGGGTGCCCATGCTCATCAAAAACGGCTTTCAGGGCCGCATTCTCACCACCCGGCTCACCGCCCAGCTCATGAGCATCATGCTCCAGGACTCCGCCCACATTCAGGAGAGCGATGCCGAGTATAAAAACCGCAAGAACCGCCGGGCCGGCCGGCCGGAGGAGGAGCCCCTGTATACCGTGGCCGACGCCCAGCGGGTGCCGGAGTTTATTGACACCTGCGAATATGACCAGCCCGTCCACCTGTGCGACGGGGTGGACGCCGTGTTCATCGACGCGGGCCACCTGCTGGGCTCCGCGTCCATCCGCCTGACCCTTACCGAGGGAGGCCAGACGAAAACCATCGTGTTCTCCGGCGATATCGGCAACGTGGACCAGCCCATCATCCGGGACCCCCAGTTCTTCACCGGGGCGGACTATGTGGTCATGGAGAGCACCTATGGCGACCGCAACCACACAGAGGTGTGGAGCTATACCGGCCAGCTGGCCCAGATCATCGACGAGACTCTGGGCAAGGGCGGCAACGTGGTGATTCCCTCCTTTGCCGTGGGCCGCACCCAGGAGCTGCTGTATTTCATCCGGGAGATCAAGGATCAGGGCCTGGTGACCTCCGTGCCGAATTTCCCCGTGTACGTGGACAGTCCCCTGGCCAAAAGCGCCACCACCATTTTCTGCGGCGATCTGCGGGGCTATCTGGACCAGGACGCTCTGGAGCTGGTAAAGGACGGCACCCATATGTTCAACTTCCCGGGCCTGCACCTGACGGAGACCGTGGACGAGTCCAAGGCCCTGAACGAGGACCATACCCCTAAGGTTATCATCTCCGCCTCCGGTATGTGCGACGCGGGCCGCATCCGCCATCACCTGAAGTATAACCTGTGGCGGGCGGACAGCGCCGTGGTGTTCGTGGGCTTCCAGTCTCCGGGCACCCTGGGCCGCACCCTGCTGGACGGGACTCCCTCCGTGAAGCTGTTCGGCGAGGACGTGGCGGTCCGGGCCAAGGTGGTGAATTTCCAGGGCCTCAGCTCCCACGCCGACCACGACCATCTGCTGGACTGGATCGGCCATTTCAAGGAGCCCAAGCCCCAGCACGTGTTCGTGGTCCACGGCGACCGGGAGGTGGCGCCGGTGTTTGCCCAGACGGTGAGCCAGCTGGGCTTCACGGCCCACGCTCCCCAGTATACCGAGGAGTATGACCTGCTGACCTGCACCCAGCTGGCGGCGGGCTATCTGCCCCAGCGCAAGACCCGTACCTTCGACGGCGCGCCCCGGGTCACCGCGGCGTATCAGAAGCTGGTGCAGCTGGGCGATTCCCTGGTGGGCCTTATCCGCCGCAGCAAGGGCCGGGACAACAAGACCCTGGCCGCCTTTGCCGAGGCCCTGCGCAAGGTGCTGGACAAGTTCGAATTCTAAGCGGACGGGATGTGATATTCCATCGCTTGCAGGGGCGGGACCCGTGTGCCCCGCCCCTGTGCTTTACCGGAAAGGAGGGCGCTTATGCCCGGATTGGAGAAAAACCGCATTTACCGCGCCCATATCGACGGCTATTCCAGCGAGGGCCTGGGCATTGCCCGGATAGACGGCCAGGTGGTGTTCGTCCACGGGGCCGTCAGGGGCGAGATCTGCGACGTTCTGGTGATGAAGGTGCTGAAAAACGCCGCCTTCGGCAAGATCGCCGCCCTGGCAGAGCCCTCCCCTGCCCGCCGGGTACCGGACTGCCCCTATTATGGCCGCTGCGGCGGCTGCGACTTCCGGCATATGTCCTATGACGAGGAGCTGTGGGCCAAGCGGGCCCGGGTCCAGGACGCCCTGACCCGTATCGGCGGGGCGGAGATCGCCGTGGAGGAGATCCTGGGAGCGGAGCAGCCCCTGCACTACCGCAACAAGAGCATTTACCCCATTTCCCCGGCGGGGGAGGTGGGGTTCTACCGGGCCCGCAGCCACCAGGTGGTGAATGTGGAGCACTGTCTCATCCAGAAGCCGGAGGCCGACGCCCTGGCCCAGGCCCTGCGGGACTATATCGCCCGGTTCCAGGTGGCCCCCTACAACGAGGCCACTGGCCGGGGGCTGCTGCGGCACCTGTACGTCCGCACTGGCAGCACCGGGGAGTCCCTTTGCTGCGTGGTGGTCAACGGCAATAAGGTGCCGCGGGAGCCGGAGCTGGCGGCCTATGTCACCGCCGCTGTGCCCCATACCGTAGGCGTCCTGCTGAACAGCAACACCCGCCGGGGCAATGTGATCTTAGGGGAAAAGTATCGGACGCTCTACGGGCAGAATTATCTGATGGACACCCTCTGCGGACTGGAGCTGCGGCTGTCGGTGCCGTCGTTTTATCAGGTGAACCACGACCAGGCCCAGCGCCTGTATGAAAAGGCCCTGGAATACGCGGGGCTGACGGGCCGGGAGCTGGCGGTGGACCTGTACTGCGGTGCCGGGACCATCACCCAGGTGCTGGCCCGCCGGGCCCGGCACGTCATCGGCGGCGAGATCGTCCCGGAGGCCATCCGGGACGCGGAGGACAGCGCCCGCCGCAACGGCGTGGACAACGTGGAGTTCCTGTGCGGCGACGCCTCCCGGCTGGCGGCGGAGCTGCGGCAGCGGGGCCTGCGGCCCGACGTGATCTGCGTGGACCCGCCCAGGAAGGGGCTGGCCCCCGACGTGGTGGAGGCGGCGGCCTCCATGGAGCCGGAGCGCATCGTCTATGTCTCCTGCGACCCGGCCACCCTGGCCCGGGATGTGGCCCGCTTCGCCCCCCTGGGCTACCACCCCGTTCGCGCCTGTGCCGTGGACCTGTTCCCCGGCACGGCGAACGTGGAGACGGTTGTCTTGCTTTCCAAGGGAGAAATCGACTCCAAGAAAGTTCGTGTGGAGTTCTCGCTGGAGGATATGGATATGTCCGGGTTCCAGAATGACGCCACATACGGGCAGATCAAAGAACGTGTATTGCAGCAGACCGGGTTGAAGGTTTCTTCCCTCTACATTGCCCAGGTAAAGCAGAAGTATGGCATTATCGAGCGGGAGAATTATAACAAGCCCAAGTCTGAAAATGCCAGACAGCCGAAATGCCCGCCCGAAAAGGAAGCAGCGATCACAGAGGCCTTGAAGTATTTTGGGATGATTTGAGGTGACCAACATGGAGCGTGCGATCTCTTGCGAGTTCAATTTGGATACAGCCTGCGTTGAACTGAAATTTGCTGATGGTAGCATGATTTCGATTGATACGGTTGCTGTTGAAAACGAGGTAGCAGACAATATGTATCAACGATCCGAATTGGAATGGTTAATCTATAACCAGCCACTAGAATATGCAAATGTAGTGTTGAGTGGAGGATTGGAAAAATATATTCACGGGACACCCCGGCATCGTTTGACAGATTAACTGCATAGATTTGTAAAGCCCATCGGTCAATACTGACCGATGGGCTTTGTTTTAAGGTTCTTTCCACAACTCCGTAAGATTTATGGTGCTACTTTGTGGTTGCTGTTGTTTTGGCAATAAATCAACCTGCACCAAAACAGGAAAATTGGAAGCAACGCCAGTAAAGATACACGCTCCTTGTGGCAGGACAGAGATCATTTCATATGAAGTGTTGTCAATGAATGCCACAGCTTTACCAATGGCTCGTATATCCTCATTGTTAACCAATCGATGAATGAAATAGTTATGCAATTGAGAAATAATGGTTTCCGATATGTCAGATGGACGCTGACTTGATATGGTTAAAAACGTTCCAAACTTTCGCCCTTCTTTGATGATTTCTTCAAAAGTTTCTAAGCGGTAATCTTTCCATGTCTGACTTTCTCGCTCCGATGTTGTGGACAAGACATTATGCGCTTCGTCAATGATAATATGTAAACTACTACCATTAAAGTTTAGCCGTTGACGTTCATAGAAATACTTGCAAATAATTAGGGGAACAATCTTTTTGAATTCCACATTAACATCAACCAATGAATATATTGCCAGCCAATCAGCGGGAGGATTGTCACATATTTTGAAAAGACGCTTTACTCGTTTTACTCGATTTTCAAATCTTGAGATAAGTGGACCAACGTGCTCCTCATTGATATATTGCGAGCACAAAGAATCTAAGTATTTATACCGTAAAGCGTACTCAAATGTCAAATATTCATCTTCACTTTTATAATTACCAGGGAAAAACACTGAATCCAAAATAACAGAAACAAATTGCTGTTCGTAATCATCAGAAGTATTTCCCCAGTGATCACCATCATCATCTGTACGGAAAAATTTTGGGCCCTGTCCGCGAAGCTGAATACTATTTAAAATTTTAATCCCAGGTTCGGCATCAACAAATAGCAATGCCAGAATATTCTTAAGTCCTGTCAATTGCCGCAAAAACATTTGAGGGTCATCATAATATCGGAGAAGCAGATTTTTTAACATTCCGCGAATATATGCCATAAGATTATCTGTCCCGCGCAACCGACGGTATAGATCAATGCTCTTGCTTAGGAAAGGCTTTTGCGTTTTCTCTGTTGCCTCACATATTATTGACCAGAGTTCAACATCTTCCAAGAAAGATTGATGAATAGGGATTGAATCTCCTGCATCAACTCTTGTTGATAGCCGATATACCCGCTTGCTGTCATCGAAGGCTTGGGTGTACTCCCCATTAAAATCGATAAGAAGAAATCTACTTTTAGCAAATCCGGGCATTCCTTTAAAACGTTGAAAGCACTCAGTGTATATTTTGGCTAATGTATTTGATTTACCACTTCCGGTATTCCCGAATATTCCTATATGACTGGCGAAGAGCGAATTTGCCGAGATAAAAAGTTTTTCTTCTTTGTAATCGTTAATAGAGCCAATGCACACAGAAGTAGTTAAATCAGAGCTAAACTCAAAAATCTTTTGCACTTCTGTATCAGCAAGCATATATGCGTCCGAGAAAACCAGCGGAATGTCAATTAAGCCTCTCTGGAAACGCCCGTCATTCAGAACACCCATAATGCTTACTTCGATAATGCGATCAATGGTTTCGCTTTCTTTTGAAAAGCGGGGTTGGCAGTTATTCTCACCTGTAGACTTATTCTCTTGAATGTATTCTCCTTCTATACGACCAATGATATTGCTGAATCCTTTTGGAATCTTTACAAAACTACCGACAGACACATTTTTAATAACGTGTCCTTGGTATACCAAAATATTGCTGTTTTTGTTTTCAAAAACACGTATACGAAGTTTTTGACCGCGTACTTCAATCACTTGTCCGATTTTATAAAAATCGTTCATACCAATTCACCTCTTTCTTTTAGGAATGGATATGCGACAAAATCTGATTGAAATAGTTCAAAGACAGGTTTTCACCATCAAGCGCAATATATGTAATGTTATTATTTTTTACCTCACCGAATAGCCTTTGGAAATCCCCAATTGCGGTGGCCTGATATACAAAAATGAGTATTTTCAAGGATGGGTTAACCATGGAGCGTTTTACTAAATCTAGGATATGCTCATCCCTAAAAGAAAAACCATTGACCACCAGAAGTGAGTTCTCCTTCTCTAATTCATTAGAGAAAATACGTAAAAGTTCATAGTAATTCTTGTTCAGCAGCGTGTCACTAAATTTTTCCTTGGTTGGATTCACAATTAGAAAAGCCATTTTGTACGCTTGAATGAATTTGCCGTAGTCATCCTCTTTAGCAAGCAATGTGTCGAAAATACTGCTTGCAAATAAAGATTGAATTTGCTTATTAGCTTCATCTGGCCGATTCGCTGTAAAATGTGCATCAATAGTTGACACCATAGTAGTATCGAACAACGTTGAGTAAGCATTAGTAAAGTACTCTATTTTATTGCGATATTGCTGATATTCAATACCACCCCAGAAAATGTCTTGGCTCCAAGTAACAGATCCGTGTAATTTCAAAAGATTCACAGAAGGAATTTCTGCTTTCCTATTGGAGAATATGGCTTGTCTGTAATAAGTTTTCGAATAATTATCAGTGGAAAAACGAGGCTCGATTCTCCCCTCAAAGCCATCATTGCATATGCAATTTGAATGGTCAAAAATCAGCTCGATTATTGGATCATAATTGGTTGTAAAAATGCTAAACTGCCTATCTAACGCCGGATTGCCTCTTTCAGAAAAAATTCGGTATACAATATCTCCGAATTTTTTATATGGATCAAATGAGGAATCAAATGTCGATATCTTAGAAATCGGTTCAATACATCTAACGAAAAACGACCAATACAAAAAAGCGGATAATATCGTAACTTTTTTCCTTTCATCCTCATTTTTCGCTTGGTGTTTTTGCAGCGCTTCAAAAATCACCTCATTATTGCTCAAAGTTCCTAACAGATTTGCAGAGAATCCGGCGCCAAACAAGAAATTCACTCTACATCCAGAAAACAAGTTTCTGAGTATGGATTTTGTATCTTCTGAAATTGTAACCTTTCCAGCATCTACTGGAATTTTAATTATTTTATCCATGGTTTCCTCTTTTTCTAATACTTATTTGTGCAGACCTTTCAGATGTTCTCTTATGCGAATCGTCTCATCGAGAGCACCCACAATATTTTCGATGTGAGTAAAGGAATCAATCGTAAGTGCTTCACCCTTATGTTCCTTGAACCACTTGTCCAACACTTGATGCCCACCAATTTGATATTTCCATACTTCTTGAGAAATGCCGGTGATACGTTTATTGGCATTTAACTGGAGCACGCCATTTTTATATTTGATGGCTCCGATTTCCATATCATCAGGGGTGTTTGGTTCAAGAGCAAGTTCTGCTGGGGCTTTGATTTGCATTAGATGCAGCTTTCTCAATCGCTCGCCCACAGAAACATACTCTCGATATAGTTCTTCGCTAACATAAAATTCCCCTTCGTCCCGTTCTTTCTCCGGTGTGTTGATGATTGGGACACGAGGAAAATCCCTGCAAAGATACTGTTCATATTTCTCACAATATACAGGGTCATGTAAGACACCATACACATAATCAAATATCTCTATTGGCTCTGGCTTCTTAGACAGATATTGCGTTAATTTATTGAGTGCTTCGTCGTCCAAATTGGCAGTCCAGCTTTCGCCAGTCAGTCCAGGTTCAGAGCGGAGATAAAGTGGGGCAATATAGGTAATCTCGCACATAGCTGAGAACAGCCGATGGGCAATAATATTTTGTGATACAAATGGAGAAAAGAAGCTTCTGGAAGTTTTACAAAAGACCAAACCGATATTCGCTCCAATCGGGCTATTTGGTTCTGCCAGTAAATGTCCCATCGTACTCTTTTCTCGGGGCCAAAGAACCCATCCACAAGAATTCCCAGAATAATATGTCCAACGAGAATCAAACGGACGAAATGAAATCGGAGTTATAGCGCCTCCTGACAATACATCATTTTGGATTTTCTCAGCTGTTTGCCCACGGCTAAATCTGCCCCATAAATCGAAAATATCTTTTTCTTCTGTGGCATTCTTAACAATGTCCATTCTCCTAATCAATTCAGCTTTTGTAGGAGCAATGGATGCTCCATCATTACCAGAGACAATCCCTGTCACATTTACTGGGAACAGTTCGGCTACGCTAACGCCTTTATCATAGGCTTCCTTATCATTACTTCCAAACGGAATAAAATACGCCATCTTTTGATCTAGTTTCAACTGAGAGAAAACCAGGTTGCCCTTGGCCAAGGCTTCAAATTTTGCTTCTCGAGTTCCCCAAATATCCGTGTAGTACACCTTTGCCCAATCGGTTTTTTTAGTTTTCTTGACACCAATAAACAAAGAAACCCCCTGCATAATGTCAAAGATGTTTTCATCCTTGCTTCCATCTGGAGCAGTTTCCTTTTTGTTGGCACTACCGTGAAGATTCACAATATAAATTTTATCAAAGGTTCGCAGAAGGCTACCACGCATACCTCTAAAGGTCGGATTATCTAGATACCCATTATTAGATACAAAGGCGAGTACACCTTCTTTATTCTTATCAATGATCTGTTCGGAAAAACGGAAGAATTTTACGTAGTCATCATTCAGCCAGTGTTTCTTTTCACCGAAGTCGGTTACTCCATCTGTTTCAGTCTTGTATGCTGAAATGTCGTATGGGTTTGTAGATGCTGCCAAATATGGGGGATTGCCAATAATCACCTTAATTGGACGACGTGTTTTCCATGTATCAGCATTATAGGCTTCCTCTGTTATGGCAGCCGAAAAATCAAACAAGGTCAATTGTTCTCCACGTTCCAAATCGGACATGGGCGGTGTCAGAGTGTTGGTCAAAAAAATGTTTGTGGGAAGCTGAGTTGTCGGCAAATGACCAAGTGTTTCATCAATGGTACGGCGGATCTTTAAGTGTGCAACAACATAGCTCGTCATCATAATCTCAAACCCAATTAAACGGGAAAGTAAGCCATTCTCTTGCTGAATATAGTTTTCGTAAAATACTGACCGAGCACCAGAAAAATATGTGTTTTTAATGTATTTGATAATTTCCGCACCAAAAGAGCCAGTACCGCAGGCTGGATCTAGAATTGCTACACGGGGTACGGAAATCGTCATCTCGTCTGACCACTTGTTTTTCGTTATTTTGTATGGCGCACACGGAACTTTCGTTGTGATCTGTTCGTTATTAGACAACCCACCTTCAATAGCAAAATCTTCAACCAAAATTTTATCTACAAAGGAAATCAGGTATTGCACAGCTTGAACTGGTGTGTAAAAAACGCCAAGAGATTTTCTTAATGCCGGGTCATAAAAAGTCAAAAATTCCTCATAAAAGTGGATGATCGTATCTTTCTTCTCGTCTCTTTCCAGCAAATTAGAAATATTACAAATGCGGTACAAAGAGCATAGCTTATCAATAACACCTTCAAGGGTGGGATGTTTTCTTCCAGTTCCTGTAATATGTAAAAAGAACTGCTTGAGAAGTTCAGATTCTTCTTGTAAATATTTGATGGCCTCATACCTATCAAATGAATCCGGTGTTGTGTCATTATACCTGGCAATAAATAACCCATAAACGATAGTCTGGGCATACATATCTGCGAACTCACGAGTATTCATTAAGGGACGAAGGTCAGATTTAATCCTGCGATATAACCCGTATAGCTCCATGAACATAGGCAGCTTCTTTTGATTATCAGTCAAGAGCGGTTGCCCATTACCATCATCTTTAAGAATACCAGAAATAATGCTGCGTATTGTACGGGCGTGCATTGCCATATACTCAGCCAGCTTAGTAGATGATTTTATTTGTGCAGGGTCACGAAGTAAAAAATCTTCTAAAAGGCTAAAAAACAGTTCGATATTGTCTTCTCTCAGAACTAGCTTTCCATCGACCAATTCCATAATTCGCAGACCGGTATACATCTCTGTATCACCTGCACGCCAAAACCGCCATTCAATATTATCAGTCAAAATAGCGTTGCCATATCTATCAGCTTCAATCTTGATCTGAGAGAGCGCCCTTTTATCAATGCCACCAACCTTTTTAACTTCAACGCCGGCAAATGGTTCGGTTTCTGTAACTTCTTCTTCGGTATGCCAAAGCTTGATATCAATATTTTCTCCAGATTGGCCTTTGCGTTCACCAGACAAATCACGGGCTGCACAGCCAATATCCGTAAATAAAGCCATTATTGGGGCATTATAAGATGATTCGACATTTCCGAGGCTATATGCGTCACACACCGCCTTGAAGTATTTCGTGATAATTTCTGTTATATTGGTTTTCTCCATGTTAGCCTCCTGCTTATAATCCATATAAAATCATACGAAAATCGTTCTTTCTTCTACTTTCGCCATAGCGGACACATGGAAATTTGCAAAAACAAGGCAATATCCCATGCGGGAAAATCTGAGAACCTCCACCCCATGGTGAAAGTGCTTTTCAGATTTTACATTTTTGACAGCATGGAAACCACCCAGCTTTGAGAGGGTGGATACCATTGCTGCCAAAAATAATAGGGTATCCAAAGGGGAATATCCCCTTGGCTCTGGGTTTCCAATAGGGGCGAGCAGCATCCTGTTGGCACACGATTTTCCGTAGGAAAGTCTAGTGTGTTATACCTTTGCTTCCGGCTGACGCTGGAAAGGGATTGGCTTCGCCATCTGCTGTGCGGGCAGATAGCGGGTGACAGTCACTTTTCGGCGGCAGTAGGACAGGCGGATTTTGTGCGGCCACAGACGAAATCGGGATTTGCCCCAAAAGGAAAATCCGTCTGTCAGGAAAAGGAAGCAGAGGTATATCAAAGCCCTCGTCCCGCCACAGCGAAACGCACTAATACCACCACGGCAGCTCCAGCCAGAGATTGTCCAGCGCCAATGCTTCAGTTGACCTTGCACGGCTCTCACTAAGATGGAAATGCAGAGCTGTTCCTACAAGAGGATGCTCCATGTCATCCTCAAAGCCAAAACGGTACAGCAGATAAACCCGCTCCCGTTCTGATATGCGCCGCAGCCCTTCATAGAGTTCTTTCAGGTTTTCCTTTTCCTCCATAATCTTATCCGGCTCCGACGCATAGGGGGCGGCAATCAGGTCAGAACGCTGCATGGAATTTTCACCGGGAAGCAGATCATCCAGATTGATTCTCTCCATGGGGATACCATCTTTGTCAGACTGCATCCGCTGTTCAAAGGTCGCAAAAGCAGCTGAAATCAAATCCATCATGGCGTTGCGGATGGCAGGCCCCGCATAGGTCAGGAACTTTATTTTTTTGCCCGGGTCATACAGTGAGATTGCCCGAAGCAAGCCGATACTCCCCTCTTGGATCAGATCATCGTGGTCAATACCCAACTCACTGTTCCCGAGGCCAACACTGGTGTACAATTCATTTGCAGTTTTTCGGATATACCCCAGATTGTTCTGCACCAGCTGCTCCTGCGCCTGTGTATCCCCTTGCTGTGCCAGCGTGCAAAGCCGCTCATTGGTTATCATTTTCATCGCTTTGTTTTGACTGCATACTCTCCATCATGTGAAGCAGCGCCTGCTGTAATTCCACCAGTGATTCATCCTCTGCCAGCCCCATCTGGGATATAGGCTGCACGACCATAGCGGCAAGCTGCTCTGGGGAAACTGATGGATGATGAAGATCCTGTCCTTTGGTCAGTTCTGAGAACATCTGCTCGGTAAGCTCTTTTGTCATGTTCTGGGAAATTCCCTCCCCAGAAGTCATTTCCTTTTTGATTTCTCTAAGAACAGCCATGAATTGATTCTGAATATTGGTCAGATCGGCTTGAAAAACCGGAACCTTGTTAAGAGAGACTGCCTGTGCCGCTTGTTGAGTTGCTTTCCGAACGTCTGGCTGTTTTTTGCCAGTCATTAACAACATGGAACTTAACGATTGCAGGATTTGGTTCTGTGCGGCAAATCCGGAAGCCATCGTTTCATCAAAATACAGGGCAATCATACTGGTCAGCTGGGCAAAGCGGCGGTTTTCCAGCAGGCGGCTCACCACTTCCGGGTTCACTCGCCCCGTATAGAGATTGCGTGCTGCTTCGGCAGAAAGGCCAAGCTCAGAGATGTCATAATTTTTCTTATCCGGCACATTGGTCAGACAAAGCAGAAAATCCGAGGATACATTAAAAATTCGGGCAATACTGATGATCTGCTCAATAGTCAGTTTGTTCTTTGTTCCATTTAGGAAACGGCTGATGGAACTTTCCGCAACGCCAATTTTAGAAGCAAGCTCTGCCTGCGTAATTTTATACTCCTTCATCAAATCTTGTAATCTCTGCTGTGGAGTATCACCAGGGAGATATTCCTGTTCCATAGGCAGATCACCTCGTTTCTTTTCTGTATTTCCCGCTTTTAATGCGGGCATCGGTTGGTTTTTCTGCATCCTCCGGGATGATCCAGCGGCTTCCTGCTCTTTGTGCGCCGGGAATCCGGTCTTGGTTGCAGAGGATGCCGACCCGTCGGGGAGAAATCCCCCATTTCTCTGCAATTTCAAACGTAGAAAGATATTTCACAAGCAGCCCTCATTGTTTACAATTCTACTTTTTATTATATTCCATAACAGGAATAATCTCAATCCATATTTTGAGAATCCAGCCGCCTTCTATCTTGCAATTCTGCAAGTTTTGGAGGCGGTATTTTATTTTCTTGCAAGACTGACGGATTTTTTGAGCCATGCCCTTTTTCTCCGTACATTGAGGTGACAGGAGAAACCTGTACAAAGATGAAGGAGGAACATGAGATGGATATTTTTACGACTGTAAAGGCAGCAGTTACCGTAAGACAAGCTGCTGAACACTATGGGCTGCAAGTCAGTCGAAACGGTATGACTTGCTGTCCCTTTCACGATGACCGGCACCCCAGCATGAAGCTGAACGAACGGTATTTTTACTGCTTCGGCTGCGGAGTAACCGGTGATGTGATCGACCTTGTGGCGAGGTTATTTGACCTGAGCAGTTACGAGGCAGCGCAGAAGCTGGCTCATGACTTCGGGATTGACCCGGACAAGCCACCAGCTGCAATCACCCTGCCCAAACCGGAACGCCCCCTGCTGAGAGCATACCGTCAGGAGGAGGTGCGCTGCCTGCGGGTGCTGTGCGATTATCTGCATCTTCTGGAAAGCTGGAAGGTGCAGTACGCACCCAAGACACCGGAAGATAATCTGGATGACCGTTTTGTGGAAGCCTGCCAGATGCTGGACTATGTGGAGTATCTGGCGGATTTGCTCATCGCCGTCGAGCTGGAACAGCGGGTAAAAACCGTAGAAATGCTGAACAAAGATGGCCTGATCGCCGGTTTGGAGGAACGGTTAAAGACATTGGAAAAGGAGGAAACGAACTATGACGAAGAACAAGCAGCCTGACGGGATGCCCGTCTGGTTCGATGGAAAAAGCATCAACGAAGCCCTGTTTTGTGAGGAGTTCTTGCAGACGCACAAGATTATCTTCACAAACGGGGCTTTTTTCACGCCCGAAGGTCGTATCACCGATGAACTGCCCCTGCGGGGAGAGATTTTTGAGGAGCTGAAATGCTGTGCGGTCAGCAACATTCCCCGTAAAATCAGCAATATTGTGGAGCTAATGAAGCTGGCGGCGCTGGTGGAGGATTTTTCTCCTGAACCGGATCGCATTCATCTTTCCAACGGCACACTTTTTCTGGACGGAACCTTTGCGAAGGGAAAGCCGAAAATCGTCCGCAACCGTTTCCCCGTGGCCTATAACCTCAATGCCCCAAAACCTGTCCTCTGGCTGAAATTTCTGGAAGGTCTGCTCTACCCGGAGGACATCCCCACCTTGCAGGAATATATCGGCTACTGCCTGATTCCCAGCAACAAGGGACAGCGGATGATGGTCATTAAAGGCAGCGGTGGCGAGGGGAAGTCGCAGATCGGCGCTGTGCTGGGAGTTTTGTTCGGCTCCAACATGAAGGACGGCAGCATCGGGAAAATATCCGAAAACCGATTTGCCCGGGCGGATTTGGAGCATATCCTCCTGTGTGTGGATGACGATATGCGGATGGAGGCCCTGCGCCAGACCAACTATGTAAAATCCATCGTCACCGCCCAGGGCAAAATGGATTTGGAGCGCAAGGGCAAGCAGAGCTATCAGGGATGGATGTGCGCACGACTGCTGGCTTTCTCCAACGGCGATTTGCAGGCGCTGTTTGACCGGAGCGACGGATTTTACCGACGCCAGCTGGTGCTGACCACGAAAGAAAAACCGGCTGGCCGTGTGGATGATCCCGACCTTGCCGAGAAGATGAAAGCTGAGGTGGAGGGCATTCTGTTGTGGGCTTTTGAGGGATTGCAGCGGCTGGCCGCCAACAACTTCAAATTCACCGAAAGTGACCGCACCAGAGAAAACCGGGAGGCCGTCAAACGGGACAACAACAATGTGTTCGATTTTCTGGATTCAGACGGGTATATTCGCCTGAAAGCCGATCTATCTGCTAGCTCCAAAGAGCTGTATGAGGCATACCAGATTTACTGCACTGAAAATAACCTGCCCGCCCTGAAACCGCGCAGCTTCAGCGAAGCCCTAATTGCCTGCCAGATACGCTACAATTTGGAATACTGCAACAATGTGACCAATGCCGCCGGACGGCGTGTGCGCGGCTTTCTGGGGATCGAGGTGCTGGTGAGAAACAATATGTCGGTGTTTTCTAGTGATCCGATGTGTACGTACGTACGCAGTGATTGACCGCTGTTCTCCCTTTTATAGCAATTCGACGGTTATGGCTCAAAATTACCGGCAAAATCAAAGGGGTAAATCAAGGCAAGTGAGAATCGAAAAGTATTTGAAAGTTGGAAGAAATCATTTTGCGAAACCGTGCTTCTCGCCGCGGTGAACCGGGTGCATGGAATCATGGGAAAATGCATGGTTTCGAGCCAAGTCACACGGAACGGAAAAGTCGGAAGGTGCGACCTATGGACAGGACATCACACCGGCTATTCTGAACGGATTTGGTGACAAGGGGATTTTTCACGACACAGCGAAGCGGTTATGCCAGAGGGCGTACCGGCTTCGCTTTTTTATCAAGTAAATTTAGGAGGATTTTTGATGATGACGGTACGCAACGAGATTAAGGCGCAGATCGTCCGGGCCGGATACACCATGCAGGAGCTGGTTGACCGGCTCCATGAGGAATATGGCTGGTCGGACAGCGTTTCCAACCTGTCTGCCAAGCTCCAGCGGGAATCCATCCGCTATAAGGAGGTCGTGGAGTTGGCCGACGTACTGGGATATGACATTGTCTGGCAGAAACGGAGGGACAGAGTATGAGCAAGCCGCAGTATGCCATTCTCCGCTTTGCCAAGTACAAGGGGCCGGAGATCGGGAACATTGAAGCCCACAACGAGCGCACCAAAGAGAAATACGCCAGCAATCCCGATGTAGACATCAGCAGGAGCAAGTATAATTTCCATCTGATCGAGCCGGAACGAAAATATCGTGCGGAGGCGGAGCGGCAGATCAAAGAAGCCGGTTGCCGTACCAGGTCAGACAGTGTTCGAGTCGTGGAAGCTCTGGTAACAGCTACACCGGAGTTTTTTCAGGGAAAGAAGAAATCTGAGATCAGAGCTTATTTTCAAGAGGCGCTGGCATTTATCCAGCAAAACCAAGCCCCTAAAACTATCATATCTGCTGTGGTGCATATGGACGAGAAAACGCCCCATATGCACCTTTCTTTTGTCCCGCTGACTGCGGATGGCAGGCTCAGCGCCAAGGAGATTGTGGGCAATAAGAAAAAACTGACCCAGTGGCAGGACAAGTTCTGGGAACATATGGTGCGGAAATATCCCGACCTGGAGCGTGGGGAAAGCGCCAGCCAGACCGGACGTGACCATATCCCGCCCAGAGTGTTCAAGGAGATGACCCGTCTGACCAAGCAAAAAGCCAAACTGGAGGAACTGCTGGCCGGTATTGGAGCCTTTAACGCAAAAAGCAGAGCTGCCGAAATTGCTGCTCTGCTGGATAAGTATATCCCTGCGGTGGAGCAGATGCACAGCACCATGAAGAAGTATCAGGTGGTATTTACGGAAACCACCGTAGAGAACAAAAAGCTGAAACAGGAGAATGCTCAGCTGGAGCAGTCTCTGAAAAAAGCAGCCCAGGAAAGCACTTTGAAGCAGCTGGCCGATGCCAAGCTGCGGCGGGACTATGCTGACGCTGTTGCTGTGTTGGATCGCATTCCAGAAGAAGTGCTGGATGCGTATGCCTGTGGTGGTCACAGGAGAAAGGAGCGGCCTATTGAGCAAAATCTATGATGATCCGAAATATAATGCGGCTTTTGACCGCTGTATTGATGTAATGACAAAATTGATGCTGAAATATGGAAATCAAGTCTTAGAGCGGCACCAGACGGCTGCTCCTGTTTCTTTGCAGGAACAGCCAGGCACGGAGCAAAGCAGCTCTTTTGCTGACGCTGCTTAAAAGTTTAATTTACACGTTGCGTAATTGCTGAGCCAATGCTATAATAATTACGCAACGTGTGTTTTTTTGTTTATGGAGATGATGCGATGGACTGCAAAACCAAAATAAAAGAACTGCGGGAAATGACAGGTATGAACCGTAAGGACTTTTGCAAATTTTTTAATATCCCCTATCGGACAGTAACAGAATGGGAATTGGATAACCGCCATGCGCCAGAATATGTCCTGCGTCTTTTGGAGTATTACATCCGCAATGAGGGATTGGTAAAATCACCGGCTGAACAGAAACACGCCGGAGAAAGGAGTTCCAGCCATGAAAAGACGGGCTAAGTGCTACATTTACACAAGAGTTTCCACCTCCATGCAGGTGGATGGATACAGTCTGGACGCCCAGAAGGATAAGCTGCGGAAGTATGCCGAGTATGAAGATATGACCATTGTCGGAGAGTATTCTGACGAGGGTTTCTCCGGCAAGAACATCCAGGGACGGTTGGAGTTCCAGCGGATGCTGAATGACATCCAACAGGGCAAGGACGATGTTTCGTTTGTTCTGGTTTTCAAGCTGTCTCGCTTTGGCAGAAATGCGGCGGATGTTCTCAATTCCTTACAGCTGATGCAGGACTTTGGTGTCAACCTGATTTGTGTGGAGGATGGCATTGATTCCTCCAAAGATTCCGGCAAGCTGATGATCTCCGTCCTTTCTGCTGTGGCGGAAATTGAACGTGAAAACATTCGGACGCAGACAATGGCAGGTCGTGAGCAGAAAGCCCGTGAGGGAAAGTGGAACGGCGGATTTGCCCCTTATGGCTACAAATTAGTGGATGGTAAACTGGAAATTGCCGAAGATGAAGTGGAAGTGGTACGGCTTATTTACGACAGATATATCCATACCAACGATGGGATCAACGGTGTTGCGAAGTATTTGAATGACCACGGATACAAAAAGAAAATCCGTCAGAATGGTACGATCCCCGGCTTTTCCTCCAATTTTGTGAAAGACATTCTGGACAATCCTGTTTACATGGGGAAGATCGCCTACGGCAGACGCAGAACGGAAAAGAAGCTGGGAACAAGAAACGAGATGCACGTGGTCGAGCAAGACGAGTTCCCGATCTACGATGGCCAGCATGAGGCAATTATTTCGGAAGAAGATTGGAACCTGGCACAGGATAAACGGAAGGCCAACGCTTTTAGGAGAGAAAAAGTAATTGACCCGGAACACGCACATATCCTGTCCGGCATCCTGAAATGTCCCTGCTGCGGCAAAAGCCTTTATGGAAATATAGCCAAGGCACATAGTAAGGATAAGAAAACCCGCTATTACTATTACTGCAAAAATACGTTGGGCGCAACCGGACACAAATGCACCTTCCGTGTGAACATTGAACAGACGGAGATGAACCGCATGGTTGCGGCAATCATTTCGGCTATGGTCAATGACCCGCAATTTTCAAAGGCAATCAAAGAGAAAATAGGGACATCTGTTGATACCGAGGATTTGGAAAAGCAGCTCGTCGCACTCCAGGCACAGCTTCGTCAGACCTTGGGCATTAAAGCAAGGCTGGAGCGTCAGATGGACACGCTGGATATTAATGATCCCTATTTTGATAGAAAAATTTTGGATTTGCAGCGGCGATATGATGAACAGTATGGTAGAATAGAAGAAATCGAGACACAGATAGATGAAGTAAAAAGCCAGATTCAGAGTATCCGTCAGGAAAAAATCTCCGGCGATAATATTTACCAACTTCTACTGGCCTTCGATGAAGTATACGGTGCTGCCACGGAAATCGAGCAAAAAGAGTTTATGAGAGCGTTCATTGAACGAATTGACCTGTATCCAGAAAAACAGAAGGATGGAAACTGGATCAGAAATCTGGTGTTCAATTTTCCGGTTCCTGTGAATGGGCAGGAAGTAACAGAGCTGCCCTTGGAATCCGGGACAATGCTCGAGACGGTGGTCCTCTTGTCACGGGAAACAAATCCACTGACGGTTGAAGTCAGAATGGAAGTGGAAACCGGCGAGGTCAAGGAGCATCCGACCTATAAGCGTATTCAGGAATATGTGCAGGAGAAGTACGGCTTCAAAGTCCATACTGCATATATTGCAGAGGTCAAGCGCATGGTCGGATTGGATATGCACAAAGCGCCGAACGCTGTGGAGCAGAGGAAGCATGAGTATCATCCATGCCCGCCTGAAAAGGTCGAGGCAATTAAGGATGCTCTGCGGCATTTCGGCTTAATTGCTGAGTAAAGTCACTGTGAGGCAGTAAAAATGCCTTATTAAAACCGGAGATAGTGAGAACAGTGAAATCCTTTCTCCCTGCATGAAAAAAGCACATCAGAAAGCAAAGCATGGCAGAGCGTATACGGTACGCCTTTGGATGTGGAATTTTACGGCATAGAGCATTTTTACACCATTTGGCAAAATGCGAAAGTGCTTCTTGCAAACAGAGCATTGTTTTACCCGCTGAAATCGCTGTAATGAGGAGAAGCCCAGCATCACGTCAAACGGCGCGTGCTGGGCTTCTTTTTGTTGCGTCTCGGGGCTTTTTTTGGAGGATAATCCCTCCTGTGTGCCATTTGTTTTTCTATGCCGTGTTGACATACTGCGCTCTACCTATCACGGTGACTGTACGTTCTCGGAACAAAAATGAACACGTTTTCTCTGTATAGGGAGAAAGCCGGAGAGGAATAAGAGGGTAAGTGCAGGCTGTGGGAACGGTGTGTAAACCACTTGCGGTTTTCCACGGTTTCCATAGCCGCAGCGAGGGAGAAAAGGGAGAGGTGGCTTTCTCGCTCAGGTGGCTTGCCGCCGCTCTTTGGCTCTCCCTTTTCTCCCTGAGTATCAGGGGTTATTCTGCGTCATTGCTCGGCGTAACAGGGCGAAAGTCCTCCTGAACGCCCTCGTTAAGGTCAAAGCACATGGTTTTTGCATCGGCAACCCAGAAACCGCGCACCTTGTAACGCTTGCCGGGAATCCAATCCTCGCCAGTGACAGCGCGGAGCGGGTCAAGCAGATTCTTGTTGGAAATCGTAACAACGCCCTTTTGCTCACCCTTCGGCTTGGAGAACTTGAAGCCCTTCGGTTCGTTGCTCTTGCAGGAGCGGATTGCGAACACTCTTGCTTTCGCATCCAACAGGCACAAAACAAAGGCGGGATAGCCCAAGTCCTCAAGCACCTTCTTGGTGAAAGTCACGCCGTTCTGATTCAGGAACATATCCGGGTAGGCGTTGATGTTGGAGTCGATGGTTTCAAAGTTCAAAGCGGAAAAATCAAAGTTCATAGTAAAAATCCTTTCATTTCATTGTGTTTTGCGCCTCATCCACGATTTTCATAAACTCCTGACGTTCCATAAAAGACCATCGGGAGTCCATGATTAGATAGCCCTTGAAAAGCCCATCTTTCACGCGGTATGCGACGAAGTGATTGCTCAGGCGACGCAATGCAGCTCGTTTTGCCGTGCTGTGCCGCTCTGACAGCAGTTTCTGTACTGTTATCCAATCTTCTTTTTTGATAATCGCTGTGTGATGGTTTTCCTTGAAATACATATTTAAGTCCGTGTTTTTAACCGACTTGTGTGTGCGGAAATCTTTGGTATAGGTTTTCTGCATCAAGGCATCACCGCAGTATTTCTCATTTCGGAGGATGCTGCGGACAGTACCGGCAGACCAGAGGTCATTACCCATGGGAGATTTGATCCCCTGCTCTGTCAGGGCAGCGGCGATTTCTGCTGGGGTTGCACCCTCCAAGCAGCTTTCATAGATGTACTCAACAATTCTTGCCTCGGTAGGCTCGATGACAAGCCGTCCAAAATGATCACGATAGAAGCCAAGCGTATTCTGCACAGAAAACTTGTAAATCCCCTCTGCCATGCGCCAGCGAATACCGGCTTTGATTGCCTCGCTCTTTTGCTGGGACTCCATTTCAGCCAGAGCTGCCAGCAAGGAGATTAGCAGATTATTCCGCCCATCGCCAGTATAGGTGATTCCCTCCGTCTCAAACTCAACAGAAACAGGTGGATTCAGCGCAGAAAGTGTTCGCAGATTGTCCAGAATATCCACGATATTTCTACCAAAACGGCTGATGCTCTTAGTGAGGATCAGGTCAATTTTCCCGTCAACCGCATCGGCAATCATTTTCTGAAAGCCAAGGCGTTTTTCAACGGTAGTTGCACTTATACCCTCGTCTTGATAAATCTCAACCAGCTCCCATTGCGGATTTGCCTCAATTCTCTTGGTAAAATGGTGAATTTGCATATCAAAGCTACCGACCTGCTGTTCCTCCTGAGTGCTGACGCGACAATACGCCGCAACGCGGAGCTTGGGCGGCTCTTCTGCAAGTTCTCGTCGTTTCTGCGGTGGGATGATAATAACGCCATTTCCACGCTGGTTATAAGAAATCTCGTCCTGCATCTGGCGGCGTTTCTGCTCCCTGCGTTCAGCTCGGCTGCTGGTCTGTCGCTCTGCCTCTATCGCTTTGGGGTCAAGCGGTTTTGCCATATTCCGCCTCCTGCATCAGAATCCGTCCGCGTTTTCTGCTTTGCATCGGCACACCACCTCCTTTGACGGTTTCTAATTTCATTACTACCACGCTCCTTTTTGAGAATTATGACAATCCGCATACGAGAGGTAAGCGGAACAGTCATCCAAAGAAAAAGGCAGCAGAATTACTCCTGCTGCCTGAATCTGTATGGACTTGTGAGATCACAGCGGTCAAACATAGGGGTAGATATTATCGACCCCTGCGAATGAGAAGCTTTTACAGCGCCTTGATCGTGTCGATAAATTGGCTCATGCTCACGGCACCTGACAAAAGATTTTCGTCGTTCTCAAACACCATATAATAGCGGTAGTCCTTGCCCGCCGCCGTTCGCCACGCTTGACCGAGGGCAATTTTCTCCCGGCTATTATCATTCTTCAGGTGGTCACCCTTAGTTTCTGCCAAGATGATTTTGCCGCTTTGGGTCATAATCAGAATATCGGGGTAATGCTTGATAAAGCCGTTGATTGCAAAATCCTGCTTTACAATATTCCTGTGCCACCAGCGGACATTCGGTAGGGCGGTCAATTCCACGATGAGCTTCTGTTCCAGCTTGTTCATATCGCCGTCCTCTGCCGCATACAGCGAACGAGCGTAAATATCGGTATAGGTTGCGGGGTGGATTGCCGAGCGCAGACGGAACGAGGGCATACAGACAATACGCTCCGTTTCCAGCCACTTTTCAAAAGTTTCCCGATAGTGGGTTTCCAGCAAAGTTTCAATCTTGGCGCGGATTTTCGCCGCATAGCCCAGCGGGGCTTTCTCCATTGCGGCAAGCTGTGCCTTGTCCATATCGTCCACGATACGATTTATGTAGGCTTTCAGTTCGGCAGCATCCACCATATTCAGCTTGTTCAGCTGATTGAACATCATATCCTTGCATTGACGTACCCGGCTTTCCGGCGGCAGATTGTTAAACCACTCCTTGAAATACCGCTGCTCAGCGCTCTCCATCTTGAACACCTTCGGCAAACCGCCATCCTGCTCCCGCACGTCGATTTCGCGGATTTCATCGTCTGCGGCGGCAAAATCAATGTCATATGCCTTGCCTTTGAGGGTGAAGCCCTCTGCCAGCATTTCCTTGTCCAGCAGTTCAAAAGAACCTTCTGTAAACAAAGATTGCTCGATTTTCAGGAAAAACTGCGGGATTTGCAGCGTTTCAATGTCCTCCCGGAACTGCGGGTTTACCTGAAATGCTTTCACTTTATCCCGCACCTCCCATGGTAGATTGTCCATCATCGGGTCATTGTTATTCTGCTGGATGGCGTCTGTATACGCCTTTTCGACTTCTGCGGCGGCGTCCAGCATGGTGTCGGCTTTCGGGGCAATTTTGGGCGTTTGCGCCTGTTCTCTGCGCCGCTCCAACTCTGCCCCGATCAATTTACCGTCCAGCCCTGCAAAATCGTCCTCGGCGCTTTCCGTTTCGGGACACCCTTGCGTTTCAGGTAAAGTGATCTGTTCTGCCGGCTGTTCAGGAACCTGCGGCTTTGCGGACTCGCCAATCCGATAGTCCTTATCGCTGAATCCTGCGCTGTTCAAGCCCTTAACGATATGCGCCACGGTATTATTGAAGTCGTTGGAAGAAGTCAGCACATAGGACATATTCAAAGCGGATTGCGTATGCTGACTCGTGTGGGGCAAGCGGAGAATCCGCCCCAAAATCTGCTCCACATCGACTTGGCTTGTTTTATTGGCGAGGGACGCAAGGATATAGGCAAATGGACAGTCCCAACCCTCTTTCAGCGCATTGACCGTGATGATATAGCGAATCGGGCAGTCTGGGGACATCAAATCGGTGTTTTTTAACTCGTTCACATCGGCGGTGCGAATGGCGATCTGCTCGGCAGAAATACCGGCGTCTACCAGCTTGTCCCGCAGTTTCTCGAAAGTGGTAGCGTCCTCTTTGCCTTTCGGCTGTGCCTGAAACAGCGCGATAGGACGGATATATTTGCCCGTCTTGGCATACTCCGCCTCTGCGATTTCTTCCAGTTTGTTTCGCAGGTCGATCGCGTCAATCAGCACCTCGGACTGGCTGTCACGGTTATAGACGATAACGGGCAGCTTTACCATGTGTTCGTTTTTAAGCTGCACCGCGTCCACATAGGAGATGATATTGCTCTCCTTTTTCGGCGTAGCGGTCAAATCCAGCACAAAGCAGGGATTGAAGTTTTCCAGCATTTCAAGGCTCAACTCCGACCGGGCATGATGGCTCTCATCCACAATGACAAGCGGGTTAAGCTGATTGATGATCTGGAACAGAGCGGTTTCATCCGCCTTCTCAATGGGGCTGTCGGGTTTACCCAGCACCTTTGCGAACGCGGCAAGATTGCTGTTCTCCTGATAGGCTTTCAAGCCCTCCTTGCCGCGCCCGCGGAAGGAATCGTAGGACAGCACCATGATGGAAAGCTGCTCGGTCACGGCAGTTGGATTGAAGTTCTGACCATTCAAAAGCTCCTGCTTGGTATAGACCTCCACGCGCCCGCCAAAGTCCACGTCGATTTTCTGGCGGTAGGGATGGAAGGTGTCTTTCAGGGCTTTCGCCGTCTGCGTCAAAATTGCGTCCGAGGGGACAAGCCACACGACCGCCCTTGTCTTGGTAGCGGGGAGTGAGTCAAAAATAGGGCGAATGGCGTTGCAGGCGATAAAGGTCTTGCCACCGCCTGTCGGCACCTTGAAGCAGAGGTTGGGGACGCCGGGCAGAATATCCTGATAGTACCCCAATGTAGGCGCGCTTTTTTCCTGCCAGAAGAAGCGGAACGCCGCTTCATAATTCTTGGTTTCATTCATCAGTTCCAGATAGCGGGTCAAGTCCGCTATAACCTTTTTCTGATAAGATTTCAGTTCCATAGAGCATACCTCTTTATCTTGGAATTTCCGGAGGCAAATAAGCCGAAATAGCGTTTGAAATTGCATCGCGCATTTTTCCATTGAGAAGCGCCAGTACAGTTTTACAGTACTCCTTATCTACCAATCCGAGAAAATGCCCAACGGAGCTTATTAAGCCCTTTTCGTTGAATACACCAAGTACTTTGGCATAGTCATCTTCACATAATGCTCCGTTGAATTTTGACTCCTCCTCTGCTTTTGTTTTCTCGTAGTCAATATTCTGCAATGCAGCATTTAAGCTGTTTCTTGCTTCGTCATCATTCTTTTTTGACAACTCAATAGCGGTTAACTTATACTTCAAATGCGCAACTACGCTTTGGCAAATTTGCCGATCAATTTGAGAGGCAAAGCGAGTATGGATAATGTACCCTTTTACTTTGGCAAAGCTATCATCAGGCGCTTGCCCAAGATGATCTGCTATCAGGCGTATCAATTTCTCTACCAAAAACAGATTTTCCACCTCTGCGACTTTGAGTGTATAAATCCCGTCATCTTTATATTTTTCGATCTCATAATCGGAGCGGTAATCCCGGTCGATAAGACCATACACTTGACAGTGATGCAGTGAAGGACTATTTCGGAAAGCCTTTGTTCTCGAAATAACCTGTGTACAGCTACCACAGGCAATTACATAGTAGTTCGGATACAGAATGCTATATAGCTGAGTGTCATAGCTGTTTTTTTCGCCCTCAACAAACAGCACATTTTTTCGACTGCCTAATATGTCAAAGAGTAATTCTTCCGGGAGCTCGCTATCTTCCAGCTTTTCAAGCTTCCAATGAGTTCCATCAAAATCTTTGATCCAAATTTTATCTGACTGTCCATGTGCCGCAGCGAATTGCGTATCATGGGTGATATAAATGAACAGGCAATCAGGCCGAAAACTTTCAAGAGCAGACCATAATCTGTTCATAATGGAACGGTGTAAATGTATCTCTGGCTCATCAATAATTAGCGTTTTATTTGCGGGGACGCAAAGTACTTGTGCAGCTAAATATAGAACGGCGCGTTCTCCATCGCTCATTTGATTTGAGCTATACTGAATCTCGGATTCGCCGCGAGTTAAAATAGCTAAGAATTTTGCATCTTCAATTCGCAGTGTTCTTTGGGGAAATATCATATCCCATATTTGAATCAGTTTATCTATTGCAGTAAACGGAGGATCTGGTCTTTCTTCACGGGTAGGAGCGGTTTTACATTCGATTACGAATTTTTCGTTATCATTATTTTTTAAGGCAATTAGTGCAGCTAATACATTGTTGAAATCGTCCATCAATTTCGTTGTATAGGATTTTCCCCAATTCCATCGTTGGTTTTTGCCTCTCTGGCTGGATTTATCATCAGTACCATAGAAAACGAAGTCCTCCGCTTGAGAATAGCTCTTCAATGGTATGTTTTCTTGAAAATTCAGATTTCTTTGTGCACCAATACGATGGACCCCCTCCATGTTTTGCTGTTCAATCCATGCACCCAACTTACTCTTTCCCGACCCATTTGCACCAATGATAATTACTGCATTTGAGGAAGTTCCGTATTCAACCTTGTTTCCGTTCTCATCTGGGAGATAGTATGTAAAAGCCATGATAAACCCACGTCCTTTTTACAGTCTGCTGATGTCGCGGGGAATCTTCTTGAAGGTAATCCCCATCTGCGCCAGCTTGTCCTCACCGATGGAGCAGCGGTCGGCATAAATGACCGTTCCATCGGCTTTTTCTTTGATGGTAGCAAGAAACGCATAGTCCAGCACCGTCACGCGCTGTGGCTCATAGTAGAAGTAGTAACCCGTGCTGTTGTGCTGACCGAGATAATACGGATTACCGCTGCTGAGTGGGGCATAGGGCGTTTTGGTTTCCATGAACCAGATGTATTCGCGGATTTTTTCGGGGGCTACAGCTTCGTTCAGGCAATCGCCTACCAAAAGCGGCTCGCCCAGATCGTAGAAGCTGAAATTGCCGCCCGTACCCTCCACGCCCGTTTTGCCCTCACCGTAGCCATGAATAACACGCTTGACCCGCTCGGCGGTGATGCTGTCGGCGTAGTCCATCATCTCAACCAGAATGAACTTGCGGTGTCCGCCGTCGGCCTTGTTCATGTTCAGAACAGCGTGGGCGGTGGTGCCGGAACCGGCGAAGGAGTCGAGAACCAAAGCATCCTCACTTCCGGCAACTTTCAGTACAAACTCCAGCAAACGTCGAGGCTTCGGAGTATCAAAAGTAGCTTTGCCATCGAAAATCGCCAGCATTTCTTTCTTGGCTTCATCGGTATGACCGGTTTCTGAAAAGGGCCAGAAGTTTGTAGGAAGTTTACCACCCACGTTTTCAAGATAGGTTTTCCGCGCAATGCCACCTTTTCCGCCCTTTGTGAAGAAGAATCGGGGCCATTGGCCTCGCTCATATACTGCCTGCGCTTTTTTCGCGGATACGTCAAGTGGTTCAGAAAGAACGATTGCCTGAACCCCCTGACGCACATCCTCATCAGCAACACCGCAAACAACAGCGCGCTCATGAGCGTCGTTCAAGTCCCGCAGTTCATAGTCACACCAGCCACGCATAGATTCAAGCATGACCTCTTGGGAGTATCTCCAATGGGCTCCATTGCTTGGATATAACATCTTCCCGGTGAACGGATGCTGAATAGCATACACCATTCCCTGGTGCGTAGCAGCATCAGCAGCATATGCGTTATCCGAGCGCCAAGGTGCAATATCGTTATCTGGATTCTTGTATTTTGAATCCATTTCAACGGTTCGAGGTAACTTGTTAGGGCTCCAGTTAGGCTGTTTACTATAAACCAACAAATGCTCAACTTCGTTTACGATGCCTTTTGAATCATTGCGTGTGGAATATGTACGCTGCCATGAAATATTGGAAACAAAGCAGTTGCTTCCGAAAATCTCATCACAAGTCAATTTCAGATTGGCATATTCCGTATCATCAATGCTGATAAAAATAACCCCATCCTCTGCCAACAGCTTTTGCAGCAGCTTCAGCCGGGGGTACATCATGCACAGCCATTTGTCATGACGGGTCAGGTCCTCGCCCTCTTTGCCGACAACCTCACCCAGCCACTTCTTGATTTTCGGGTCGTTGACATTATCGTTGTAGACCCAGCCCTCATTTCCCGTGTTGTAGGGCGGATCGATATAGATACATTTGATGCGGCCCTCATACCGGGGTAGAAGGGCTTTCAGGGCCTCCAGATTATCACCCCGGATAATCATGTTTTCGCTGCCGTTATCTTCCTCATGCTGACCCTGCTCGTCATAGCTGTATTGGCGCTCCAACACCCGGAACGGCACTTCCTGATGGTGATTGATGACTTTACTTTTTCCAATCCATTCCAGTGTTGGCATGGTGTGTTCCTCCACAAATCTATTCTCGTAAAAGATTATTGTGCGATAATAGGACTAAATCAGAAAGACCTTGAAAATCAAGGCATTCTGGCTTAGTCCCTTCTTTTTTTGACCGAAAACAAAGGACTTTCACAATAATCAAGCAAGCCGGAGGGTGCTGCTGCACACTTCCGGCAGAAGGAGGATATAGTGGGTGCTATCAAAGTCTTCTTGAAGGAGGTTGCGCTTCCAATCGCGCTTGCGTTCTGCCTCGCGTCATTTCTCAAGCCGATCTATATGCCTGACGGCGTATGTGACTACTTCCTTATGTGGATCTGCGTCGGCTTGCCATTCGGCATCCGGAGGATGTGCCTCTGGCTCGTTCCCAGCGGCTACGGTATCTCCGGCTCAGTCGGCATCTTCGCATTGAACTTAATCATAGGCGGTCTCATCGGAGGACTCGCCTTCTTCATCGGGCTGCTGCTCGGTGTCATTCATACCATCCGAGAAATCATCTGAACTACATCGTAAACGAAGAGGGTTTGTTTCTTCTCCAATTTGGAGTAAGAAGCAAACCCTCTTTTTTTGTTGCCCAAAAGCCGGAATATTTGCTGGCGATGCGGCGAAGGAAAGGAGTTTTTAAGCATGAAACGCATGACAGCCGGTGATCTGCAAGCACTCGAATTGCTGATGCAGACCACACCCGGCTTTGAGCATTTTGACAGCGGCGCGGATGGCATTCTCCCTGAGTGCCGAAGCTGTCGATTTCATCGTCCCTTCTGGAAATATCAGTCCTGCGTGTTTGCAGAGTGTCCCTACTGCTGCAAGCCCGTTTCTACTCTCAAAAATCAAAATGGCACATCTGCTGCCGGAAAGGAAGTCAGTCATGAATAACAAAATCGAAGTCTTCAAGAATGAACAGTTTGGAGAAATCCGAACAGCCCTGATCGAAAACGAGCCGTGGTTTGTGGCGGTAGACGTGTGCAGGGCTTTGGAGATCGGCAATTCGTCACAAGCCATTTCACGGCTGGATGCGGACGAGAAGATGATTACCCTCATTTCAAATGAGGGTAATAAACGAGGCAATCCCAACATGACGGTGGTGAACGAACCTGGACTTTACACGCTTATTCTGAGCAGCCGTAAGCCCGAAGCCAAAGCCTTCAAACGCTGGATCACACATGATGTCATCCCCATGATCCGCAAGACCGGCGGCTACATGACGGACTCCCTTCTGGAACGTATTCAGAAGGAACCAGCGGTCATTGTAGAGTTCGCTCAAGCGTTGATTCTGGAAAAGAATCGCGTGAAGGCTCTTGAGTGTGAGCTGAACACGGCAAAGCCCAAAGCCGATTACTACGACGCCTTCATCAATCCGGATGACTGCACCAATATCCGAACGACGGCGAAGGAACTGAAAATCCCAGAGCGCAAGTTCGTCCAGTTCCTTCTCAAAGAAAAGTACCTGTTCCGATCTCCTTCCGGGCAGCTTCTTCCCTACAACAAGGACAGCAATGCCGGACTGTTCATCGTCCGCGATTTTGTGACGTACTGCTACACCGGTTCTCAGACCTACTTCACGCCGAAGGGCAAGGAGGTCATCCGAATGAAGTTCCAGAAAAAGTGCGGCGAAGAGCTGCTTCCCAAGATAGCAAGGTGATTTTCGTGGCAGTCTATCGCGTAAACAAAAATCGTGGCTATACCGTCATGGCGAACTTCCACCTCCGAGACAAGAGCCTGTCACTCAAGGCAGTCGGGCTACTCTCAAAGATGCTCTCGTTTAATGATGGCTGGAAGTTCTCAACCAAGGGACTTTCTGCAATCTGCAAGGAAGGTCCGGATGCCATTCTCTCCGCGCTCCGTGAGCTTGAAAAGCACGGCTACCTTGTCCGGCACCGGCAGAGAGACGGTAAAGGCAGGATGAGCAACACAATCTTTGAGATATACGAAGAGCCGCAGGAGTCTACACCAGAACGGGAAAAGCCACACACGGAAAATCCATGTGTGGAGAAGCCAGATGTGGATAATCCACGCGGGGATAAGTCCGCACAAATAAATACTGATCAAGTAATTACCCAAGAAAGAAATACTCTCTCAAAGAACTATCAATCCATCAATCTTGATGGGATGGACAGGATGGATGAGCGAAGCGAGTATGAAGAGATTATCAAAGAGAATCTTGATTACGACATTCTCTGTCAGGATCCGAAGTTCGATAAAGACCGCTTCCGGGAGATCATGGACATCATGCTGGATGCCGTCTGCTCTACCGCTCCGACCATCCGTATCAATGGCGAGGATATGCCGCAGCAAGTGGTTAAGTCCCGCTTTCTCAAGCTGAATAGCAGCCACATAGAGTACGTTCTGGAAGCAATGAACAAGAACCCGTCAGACATCCGTAATATCCGGGCGTACCTGTTGACCGCTCTGTATAACGCCTCTCTGACGATAGACAATTACTACTCCGCGCTCGTCAATCATGATTTCTACGGGCAGGACAGATCGGCAGGGTCAAAGAAGCCGAAGACCTACGATTATAGCCTTTGTGAAGACACTCTTTAATGAATACCATCGTGAGCAATGCTCGGAAAGGAGGACAGTGTAAATGAAAATCATCTATCGCCGGATTGTGCCGCCTTAGCTTCGGCAGCAGTCCCCATAATCATTCCAACGAAAGGAGGTAAACGCCGCAATGCAGGATGAAGTCAACACCAAAGTTGTTGCAATCATGATCAAGGGCGGCAAAATCTCAGCCGAGGTGCTGAAAAAGGCACTGGACAAGTTCGTGCAGGAGATTGAAAAGGCGCAGAAGCAGATGCAGCAGCCCAAAACCTATCGCGGCAAGCAGTCCATCAAGCATCTGATGAGTCAGAACGCCGCCATCTCCAACATCGAAGTGACGGACGGCAACATCAAGTCCTTTGAGCGAACTGCCAGCAAATACGGTCTGGACTTTGCGCTCAAGAAGGACGTTTCCGTTGAACCGCCCAGCTATCTTGTCTTCTTCAAGGGACGGGACGTTGATGTCATGACCGCCGCCTTCAAGGAGTTCTCCGCAAAAACCGTCAAGCAGAAGGAACAGCCGTCCATCCGGCACAAGCTGGATCAGGAGAAAGCCCAGAGCAAGGCGCAGCACAAGGAGAAAGTCAAGGTCAAGACCAAGGATCGGGGTGTGGAGCTGTGAACAAACCCGATGTGAAGAAGCTCATTCTTCTGAACCTTCCGTATGTCTTCGCCTTCTACTTTGCGGATAAGATTGCCGCCGTGTTCCGACTTGCACCCGGCACGGCGTTCATCGACAAGCTGACAAACGGCTTTGCCGTGTTCGGCACTGCCTTCGCAAATCCGCTGCCCAGCTTTCATCCCGTTGATCTGCTCATCGGTCTGTCGGCTGGCGTGTTGCTCAAGCTGGCGGTCTACGTCAAGGGCAAAAACCGCAAGAAGTTCCGGCAGGGCGAAGAATACGGATCTGCCCGCTGGGGCAAGCCAGAGGACATCAAGCCGTACATGGACCCGGAGTTCTCCAACAACGTCATTCTGACGCAGACGGAGTTCCTGACCATGAACAGCCGCCCGAAGCAGCCGAAATACGCCCGCAACAAAAATATCCTTGTCATCGGCGGTTCCGGCTCAGGTAAGACACGCTTTTTCGTGAAGCCGAACCTGATGCAGATGCACAGCAGCTATGTTGTGACTGACCCGAAGGGTACGGTGCTGGTGGAGTGCGGCAAAATGCTTGAAAAGGGCGGCTATGTCATCAAGTCGCTGAACACCATCAATTTCCGGAAATCCATGCACTACAACCCTTTTAGCTACATCCGCAGCGAGAAGGACATCCTCAAGCTGGTCAATACGATCATCGTCAACACGAAGGGAGACGGCGATAAGTCCGGCGAAGATTTTTGGGTAAAGGCGGAAAAGCTCTACTACACAGCTCTCATCGGCTACATCTGGTACGAGGCACCCGACCACGAGAAAAACTTTACTACCCTGCTCGAAATGATCAATGCCTCAGAAGCCAGAGAGGACGATGAGACCTTCAAGAACCCTGTGGATGTCATGTTCGATGAGCTTGAAGCCCGCGATCCTGACCACTTTGCGGTCAAGCAATACCGCAAATACAAGCTGGCGGCTGGTGTTGTATGCTCTAAAAGACTTCTTAATCAAGCGGTTGGGAAGTCTCTTAGAA
>OLYV01000130.1_pt1 | contig 51837 bp, 60 predicted proteins | sample 1644371 | NCBI WGS metagenome assembly OLYV01 (sample SAMEA103958124, study PRJEB25191) | human gut metagenome | biome: human-associated habitat [ENVO:00009003]; feature: intestine environment [ENVO:2100002]; material: feces | place: Germany | collected 2013/2015 | reverse complement strand
CGATGAAAACGATGATGCTCAGGATGATGGCGAACAGGAAGGCATCCGGCAGCCACCGGTTGACCACGCGGACGCAGCCGTTGGTGAATTTCTTGAACACAGACTCACTCTCCTTTAATATGTCCGGAGGAGGGGTCCCCTCCCCCGCTGTCCTGGCCGGGCCTCTGCGCGGGGCCGGACCGTCTCTGACACTATTGTATAATAGTCAGGGCTTGTTTACAATTAATATTTCGCCGAATTTTTAACAATCATTTTGGTAAAGTACAACAATTATGCATTTTTCAAGGTTTTTAGCCATAAATTTGCCGTTAAAAATCAGGAAAATGCATAAAGACACTTTAACGGAGGCGGAAGAACTGCCGAAGCCGTTCTGCACGGTCTATACAAGAGTGGGAAAATGTGTATAGACATATGCCAAAATTTTTAAAAAACAGTTGCATTTCGCAATTTAGGGTGTTACAATACCCCCGATATCTGATGGGAGATATCACCAGAGATGATAATCCTTACATAATTATGGGATATTCTCCTATAAATCTATAAGTCTGCCAGCGAGAGCAGTGCATACAGAAAGACCCTATACCCGTGGATTCGGAACCGCCCCCGCGCCGGAATATCCGGAGGACACCGCAGTATGCGGCGGCCGAATCTGCGTTTTTTTGCATAGTTTCAGGGAAAGGCGTGGAATCACCTATGACGGATAAGGAACTCAGACGGCTGGGCCGTCCGGAGCTGATCGAGATCATATACCAGCTGGAAAAGAGCCAGGAGGAGAGCCGGCAGGAGATCGCCCGGCTGCAGGCCCGGCTGCAGGACCGGACCCTGCGCCTGTCGGAGGCCGGGTCCATCGCCCAGGCGGCCCTGCAGGTCAACGGCGTGATGGAGGCCGCCCAGGCGGCGGCGGACCAGTATGTCCAGGCGGCGGAAGCCGACCGGCAGCAGGCCCGGACGGAGCTGTCCGACGCCCAGGCCCGGGCGGAGCGCCTGGTGGCCGATGCCCAGACCCAGGCCGACGCCATCCTGTCCGACGCCCAGGCCCAGGCCCGGACCGTTACGGACCAGGCGGAGCAGCACGCCCGGAACCACTGGGACCTGTTCCGGGAAAAGGCGGAGCAGCTGATCCGGGATCATCATGAGCTTTCGGCCCTGCTGAACGGAGAGGACCCGCAATGAAAAGAACCGGCCGCGCGCCGGAGGATCTGCCCACCATCCAGCAGCTGGAGGCGGAGCGGAACCGCCTGCGCAGCAAAAACCGATACAACCGCACCCTGCGCAGCACCGTGGCCATCCTGGTGGTGGTGGCGGCGCTGGCGGTACTGGTGGCGACGCTGTGGATGCCGGTGCTGCGGATCTACGGCACGTCCATGTTCCCCACCCTGACCGACGGCCAGGTGGTCATCACCGTAAAAACCGGGCGCTTCCGGTCAGGAGATATTGCTGCGTTCTACCACGGCAATAAGCTGCTGATCAAGCGCTATATCGCAGGCCCCGGGCAGTGGGTTGATATTGACCGGCTCGGGAACGTTTCCATAGACGGAAAAGCCCTGGATGAGCCGTATCTGACGGACAAAGCATACGGCGAAACCAACATTGGCCTGCCGTATCAGGTGCCGGATGACCGGTACTTTCTCATGGGAGACAACCGGGAGGTTTCCGTGGACTCCCGCAACACCACCGTGGGCTGTGTGGCCCGGGACCAGATCGTGGGCAAGGTCGTGTTCCGCATCTGGCCCTTGAAGGACTTCGGCCCGGTGGGATAACTTATTGGAGGTGAGGATGTGCAGAGCATGATGCCGAATCCCGCAGACGGCTATAATGAGCGGCATATTCGCAAAATGAAATGGCGCAGGATCGTGACGATCCTGTCGTGTATCGTGGTGTTCTGCACCACCTACGCACTGATCATACCGGCAGTGACCATGTCCCGGGACACGGCCTGCGGCAAGGAGGAGCACACCCATACGGAGGCGTGCTATGACGAGAATGGCGCGCTGATCTGCGGCAGGGAGGAGCATACCCACACGGACGCGTGCCTGCTGGCGGTGCGGGAGCTGACCTATGAGGACGGCCAGCTGACCATCTGCCTGCGGGTGGAGAGCATGGATCCCCTGCCGGAGGACCTGACCCTGTCCGTGGAGGAACCGCAGGCGGCGGTGCAGTCCGCCGCAGACGGCAGCGGGCAGACCTTCACCCGGCGGCTGACCCTTCTGTCCCAGGGACAACAGGTGGACACCTCGTCCTATGACATGACGGCCACGGTGCAGGTGAAGCCCCAGGCCCTGGAGCCGCTGGAGGCGGCTCTGGAACAGTTGCGGCAGGAGGCCCCGGAGTCGGACACCGGCATTTCCCTGACTCTGAGCCAGACCACCGGCCGGCAGGAGGAGCAGCTGGCGGAGGAGCTGATGCTCCCCGGCGGCGAGATCCCCGCCGTCACCGCCGATGTGCGCAGCGGCGTGATCAGCGTCCAGGCCGCCGGGACCGCCAACCCCCACTATACGGTGCAGTATTACGCTAACATCCCCCGGTTCAACGAAAGCGGCAGCAACCCGCTGACGGTGATCGACACCAGCGGCGGAAAGCTGCCGCAAAACAGGCAGACTCTTACAACAAAGGAAATCTACCTGACGCCGGCCGACGGAACCACCAACAAAAACAACGGCGAAAAAACCCCGCTATACCGTGTGGCCGAGTCCAAGCAGCTGACCCGGATGTATACCGACAACCAGTTTGAGTACATCAAGTCCCCCAACCCCTCCTATATCAACAAGCTCATGGACAGCCCCAGCTACACGCTGAAGCAGCTGTGGGTGCTGAAGGAGGGGAAAAGCTCTGACAGTGAAAACCAGGCAGATTGGGATGTCTACAGCGATCCCGGCAGCGTCCACTTCACCAACCGGAAGGAGGCGGCGGACGCCAACAATGTGGTCTACATCCACGATGGCACCGTGATCCGTCTGGTGTACAACACCGACCGGGCCGAAGAGAGCTTCCCCGCCAACTTCTATGACTATGATATCTCCGGCGGGCAGGACAGCGCTGGCCGCTATCTTACCGGGAGAAACGGCATCAACGCGGCGTCCAACTACGGGACCAGCCGGAATGGGAAGAGGACCTGGGGGTCCTATTGCGATGTGCTGGCCTTCGGCAACGACAACTGCGGCACCGGTATGTCCCGGTACAAGTTTAACGAACTGTTCCTGAACAAATACAGCACCAAATGGACAGACAGCAATAAGGAGACGCACAAAATAGGCGCCGACCAGTATGGCTGCACCTTTGGGCTTGCGGACAGCCTCAAGGATGAAAAGATCGTCTACAATGAGTGGCTTGTTGCGCCCAACCTGTTCAACGAGGGCACTGCCAACGGAAAAACCATCTACACAAACGACAGCAGCCTGACCTTCTCCCGGGTGGGGGATACCTATACCCTGTCTGCGGCCACGGTGGGCGGAGTGGGAACCATCAGTGACCTGCAATACCTGTTCAATCCCTCACCCAGTAGTACGACAACGTACGGTACGATTTTCACCAACGACTTCTGGCCCCTGGACGGAGCAACCAATGGAGCCGACCCGCTGTTTGGCAAGGATACGCCTGATTTTTACGGTTACGATGCCGATGCGCAGGGGGAGGACACGAGCAAAACGAACGTCTGGAAGGAGACGGCTGGACGCCTCCCCACCAGCGATGACGGCAACAACCACAACTGCTTCTTCGGGATGCAGTACGCCGTGAAGTTCACCCTGACGGCGGACTATGTGGGTCCGCTGGAATACTACTTCTTCGGCGACGATGATATGTGGGTGTTCCTGGACGACAAGCTGGTGTGCGACATCGGCGGCGTCCACTCCTCCGTGGGCGAGTATGTGAACCTGTGGGACTATCTGCGGAAGGACGGACGCACCGAATCCGAGACCCATACCATGACCTTCTTCTATACCGAGCGCGGCGCCTCCGGCTCCACCTGCTACATGAACTTCACCCTGCCCTCCGTGTCCGGGGTGAACATCGAGCAGAAAACCAGCGACCTGGAGGTCCGCAAGCAGGTGGTGGGCCAGGATGAATCCAACCGGGAGTTCGAGTTCAACATCCGGTTTTATGACCAGAACGGAAAACCGGTGCTGGACGACTACGCCTACACCAAGTATGACAAGGACGGCAGGGAGCTGAACGGCGACCTGGTGGTCCACGACGGCGACACCTTCACCCTGAAGGACGGCCAGTACGTCCGCATCCGGTATCTGCCCTTCGGCCTGCGGTATACCATCACGGAAAAAGCCGTAAACGGCTACACCGTCAGCAGCACCATCAACGGCGTCACCGGCCAGGGCAGCGAGGCCAAGGGCACCATTCTGAACACCGGCCAGATGAACACTGTCCTGTTCACCAACACCATGACCTATAAGGGAGCCATCACCCTGCAGAAGCAGGACCTGGACGGCCACATCCTCACCGGCGCGGCGTTCCGGCTGGTGGACAGCAAGGGCAATACCGTCAATGTGGTAGACAACGGCAGCGGCAGCTATACCGTCCCTTCCACCGCCGATGATCTGATCAAAGACGGGGAGCTGTATTACATCGCCAGCGCCGCTGATGATAGCTATGTCATTGCCTACACGACTGAAGCGGATTTCTCAAATAAAACCGGCTCGGACCAGAGAGTTTCATACGCGGCCAAGTTGCAGAAAAAGGATGGCGGCTCCAAAGCCCAGCAGTACCGGGTATACCGGCAGGAGGATGGGTCATACAGCTTCCGGAGCATGGCCGACGAGAGATATTGGCTGGACCTGGACGCGGAGAATCTGGAAAATACCCACATTGTCCACTTCTGGGACAACGCCAGTGTACCCACCGACCACGACAACCAGAAATGGTACATCACGGTGACGGAAACCGGGCTGAAAATTAAGCCCCGGCAGGCGGTTTTGAAAAAATCCACGGCGGTGCTGGACCTGTACGGCAGGAAACTGGAGCAGGGCGGAAGAATTGAGGTGTATGAGGACAACGGCACCCTGGCCCAGCGGTGGAAGCTGGTGCCGGTGAACCCGGCGGCGGCAGTGACCACCACGGACACCCTGACGGTGGACGAGAACGGCCTCCTGACCATCCGGGGCCTGCTGCCCGGGACCTATACCCTGCAAGAGGTCACCGCGCCCGACGGCTATCAGACCATGGCGGACGCGACCGTCAAGGTGGACGCCGATGGCCATGTCACATGGGTCAGCGGCAGTCCGCTGGTCAGCGCCGATCAGTCCCAGATAACGGTGAAAAACCGGCCCACCGACAAGACCCTGACCCTGACGAAGCAGGTAGTGGGGGCGGCCACCGGGAACCAGAAGTTCGGGTTTACCGTGACATATGTGGACGCAGTTACCAAGGAATCCATCACCCAGGAGCTGAAGCTGGCCGACGGCGAGAAAGGCGAGCTGAAAATCCCCTACGGGGCCACGGTGACCATTTCGGAGCCCAGCCACCCGGGCTACAGTCTGTCCTTCCGGCAGGGGGGCGCGCTGGTGGAGAGCCGTGCTGATGGTTCCTATCAATTCACCATGACAAATGACGTGGCCATCATCGCCGTGAACACGGCGGGCTACGAGCTGCCGGACACCGGCGGCCCGGGAGCTGTCTGGTATACTACCGGGGGCCTGCTGCTGATGGCGGCGGCAGGGGGCCTCCTGCTGTATAAAAACCGCAGTCGAAGGAAAGGGGGCCGCTTACTTTCCTGAGAACCGGAAATTTAGCAGAAGATGAAAGAAAAAGAAAGGATCCGAAACATGAAACGCACAAAGAGAATCGCCAGCGTCCTGCTGGCACTGGTCATGGCCCTGAGCCTGATCACCACAGCCTTCGCCGCGGGGGAAACCGGCAGCATCACCATTGATAACGCGGTTGTGGGCCAGACCTACACCATTTATCAGATTCTGGACCTGGAGAGCTACGACGCGAAAGCTGGTGCATACGCCTATAAGGCTACTACTGCTTGGAATGACTTTATCAACAGCGGTGCCATCAAGGGCACGTATGTGAACGTGGACGCGCAGGGCTATGTGACCTGGGTTAAAGACGCTGATGTCGCTGCCTTTGCCAAGCTGGCACAGAAGTACGCTGCCGACCATAACATCGCCAATCAGGGCACCAAGACTGCTGATTCTACGACAGTTGAGTTTACCAATCTGGACCTGGGCTACTACCTGGTGGATTCCACGCTGGGCACGATCTGCTCCCTGGACACCACCAATCCTTCCGTGACCATCAAGGAAAAGAACGCCGCGCCCACCGTGGACAAGCAGGTCCAGGAGAACTCCAATGGTCAGTGGGGCGAGAGCAATGATGCCAACATCGGCGACACCGTGAATTTCAAGACCGTTATCTCTGCGAAAAAGGGTGCTCAGGGCTATGTCCTGCACGATAAGATGAGTGAGGGCCTGACTATCAATCAGGGGACTGTCAGCGTTGTTGGCGTGGATGCGAACAACTATGAGGTTACCTATAACTGCACCGATGGTTGCGCATTTGAAATTGCCTTTAAGCAGGAGTATCTGGACACCATTACGGAGGACACCAGCATTGTGGTGACCTATTCCGCCACGCTGAATGAAAAGGCTGTTATCTATCCTGGCCCGAACACCAACGAAACCAAGCTCGTCTATGGTGAAGGCAGCGAGACTACCTGGGACAAAACTGAGACCTTTACTTATCAGTTTGACCTGGTTAAGACCAAGACCGACAAAACTGTTCTGGACGGCGCAGAGTTCAAGCTGTATGATGCAAAGACTGGCGGCAATGAAATTGCTTTGATTGATGAGAGCAATGGCGTTTATCGTGTGGCTACTGCCGCCGAGAAGGCTGCCGAAGGCTTTGTATCTGCTACGATTAAAGCTGGCAAGGTAACGATCAAGGGCCTGGATTCCGGTACTTACTATCTGGAGGAGACCAAGGCTCCCGCTGGCTACAATGTGCTGGCAGAGCGCGTGGAGGTTAAGATCGACCATGCAAATCTGACCGCAACAGTTGAAGGTGACACCTACGTTTCCGGCGGCGTTCAGGTCATCAACCAGACCGGCGCGGAGCTGCCCTCCACCGGCGGCATCGGCACCACCATCTTCTATGTGGTGGGCGGCCTGCTGGTGGTGGCTGCGGGCGTGCTGCTGGTGACCCGCAAGCGCATGAGCAAGTCCGAGGACTGAAATAAACAAGAACCCATCTGCTGACTGAGCAGGCGGGGAGCGGGCTGCCCCGCCCCCTGCCTGCCGCAGCGGCAAGGAGAGACCTGCAAATGAAGAAAAAAGGAACCACCATACTTCTGATCATTGTCTTTCTTGCAGGTCTGTCCTTGCTCCTGTACCCCACCGTCAGCGACTACTGGAACTCCTTCCACGCCTCCCGGGCGGTGGCGGCCTATGACGAGACGGTCCGCCAGCTGGACCCGGGCCGCTACCGGGACCTGTGGGACGCCGCCCGGGCCTATAACCGGGACCTGGCCGCCCGGGGCGGCGGCACCTCCCTGACCCCGGAGCAGAAGCGGACCTATGACAGCCTGCTGGACGTGGACGACACCGGCATCATGGGATATATCGAGATCCCCAACATCAAGGTGTCCCTGCCTATCTATCACGGGGCGGAGGAGTCTGTTTTACAGGTGGCCGTGGGCCATCTGGAGTGGTCCAGCCTGCCCACCGGCGGCGAGGGCACCCACTGCGTTCTGTCCGGCCACCGGGGCCTGCCCAGCGCCAGGCTGTTCACCAATCTGGACCGCCTGACGGAGGGGGACACCTTTGTGATCCGGGTGCTGGACGAGGTGATGACCTACGAGGTGGACCAGATCCTGATCGTGGAGCCGGAGGACGTGTCCGCCCTGCAGATCGAGCCGGGGCAGGACCTGTGCACCCTGGTGACCTGCACCCCCTACGGTATCAATACCCACCGGCTGCTGGTCCGGGGACACCGGGTGGAAAATCAGTCCGAGGCCATCCGCGTCACCTCCGACGCCATCCGGATCGAGCCGCTGATCGTGGCGCCCATTGCGGCGCTGCCGGTGCTGCTGGTCCTGGTGCTGGTGCTGATGCTGCCGGGACGCAAAAAGAAATCTTCCGGAGGGAATGACAATGCGGAAAATTCGTGATATAGCGGCTTTAATGCTGGTGTGCGCGCTGGTGGTGACCACCGCGTGGGGCGCCGGGGTCATTGAAACGGACCGGGAGGCCGGTCTGACCCTGACCTGCCGCCAGGAGGGGCGGGCCGTCACCGGGGTGACGTTTGCCCTGTACCGGGCGGCGGACGTGGACCCCTACGGGGCCTATACCCTGACCGGGGACTTCCGGGACTATCCCGTCCTGCTGGACGGGCAGACGGCGGAGAGCTGGCGTCTGCTGGCCCGGACTCTGGCAGGCTATGTCCGCCGGGACGGCCTGACGCCCCAGACTACCGGCACAACGGACGAAAACGGCCGGGTGGAGTTCGGCGGCCTGCGGCCGGGGCTGTACCTGGCGCTGGCGGAGCCGATGACGGAAAACGGTGAGATTTTCACCGCCGAGCCGTTCCTGGCGGCGCTGCCGGAGCTGGATACTGCCAGCAACACCTGGAACTATCAGGTCCAGGCGGCCCCCAAGTTCACGGTGGAGCCGGTGCCGCCGGAGCCGGTGGACCGGCAGGTGGTGAAGATCTGGAACGACGGCGGCAGCGCCGCCCGTCCGGCCTCCGTCATCGTCCAGCTGCTGAAAAACGGCGCGGTGTATGACACCGTGAAGCTGTCGGAGGAGAACAGCTGGCGGTATGGCTGGACGGACCTGCCCGCCATGGAGAACGGACAGCCCGTGGACTGGCAGGTGACGGAGCTGACGCCGGGGGGCTATACCGTGACGGTGTCCCGGGAGGGGGAGACCTTCCTGGTGACCAATACCGGCCACGGGCCCCAGAACCCCGGGGAGCCTACCCTGCCCCAGACCGGCTCCTTGTGGTGGCCGGTGCCGCTGCTGGCGGCCTGCGGCTTGATCTGCCTGGCCCTGGGGGCACGGAGACGCCGCCATGACTGAGAAAAAACGCGGACGGGGCTGGACCCTGGCGGGGATCGTCCTGCTGGCGGTGGCCCTGCTGCTGACGGGGTACAACCTGGCGTCGGACCTGCGGGCGGGACGGTCTGCCCAGGCGGTTTTGTCGGGGATCGCCGCCGCCCCCCGGGCAGACAGCCCGGTGCCGGATTATCTGCTGACCCCGGGCATGGAGATGCCCACCTGCCTGGTGGACGGTCAGCGGTATGTGGGCACGGTGTCTGTCCCGGCCCTGGAGCTGACGTTGCCGGTGGCGGCGGAGTGGAGCTATCCTCAGCTGCGGCAGACTCCCTGCCGCTACAGCGGCACGGCATACGCCGGGAACCTGGTCATCGCTGCCCACAACTATACCCGGCATTTCGGCCGTCTGAAGGCTCTCAGCCCCGGGGATGAGGTGGTTTTCACCGACGTGGACGGACACGTGTTCCGCTATCAGGTGGCGGAGCTGGAGACCCTGGCCCCCACGGCGGTGGAGGACATGACCGATTCCGGCTGGGAGCTGACCCTGTTCACCTGCACCGTAGGCGGGCAGGCCCGGGTGGCTGTCCGCTGCCGGGCGGCGGGATAGAACGGCCAAATCGGAATACGCGGAACGCCTCCTGCCGGGGGCGTTCTTTTTTTGCCCCCGGGCGCATACGGTGAAGAAAAAACGGGGAGGGGTTTGCCATGAAAAAGCTGCTGGGGGCACTGCCGGTGCTGGTGCTGCTGCTGACGCTGTGTCCGGCCTGGGGGGTGGAGCTGCCGGTGCAGGCGGAGGCGGCGCTGCTGATGGAGAAGGAGACGGGACAGGTGCTCTACGCCAAAAACGAGCACCAGGCCCTGGAACCGGCCAGCGTCACCAAGGTCATGACCCTGCTGCTGGTGATGGAGGCCATCGACCGGGGAACCCTGGCCTATGACGACGTGGTCACCGTCAGCGACTATGCCGCCTCCATGGGCGGCAGCCAGATTTTTCTGTCCCCCGGGGAGCAGATCACCGTGGAGGACCTGCTGAAGGGGGTGTGCGTGTCCAGCGGCAACGACGCCGCCGTGGCCCTGGCGGAAAAAACGGCGGGGGTCACGGAGCTGTTTGTGGAGCAGATGAACAACCGGGCCCGGGAGCTGGGGATGCAGGACACCCATTTCGTCAACTGCACGGGCCTGCCGGCGGAGGGCCACGTCACCAGCGCCTGGGACATCGCGGTGATGTCCCGGGAGCTGATCCGCCGTCACCCGGACATCCGGCGGTTTACCACCATCTGGATGGACACCCTTCGGGACGGACAGTTCCAGCTGTCCAACACCAACAAGCTCATCCGCTTTTATGAGGGGGCCACGGGGCTGAAAACCGGGTCCACGGACTCCGCCAGATACTGCATTTCCGCCACGGCGGAGCGGGAGGGCATGGAGCTGATCGCCGTGGTGCTGAAATCCCCCACCGGCCAGCAGCGGTTCGAGGACGCCAAGACCCTGCTCAACTATGGGTTCTCCACCTATGGCCTGGTCCATGCCGCCCCGGAGGAGCCGCTGCCGCCGGTGCCGGTGACATTGGGGACCCGGGATGCGGTGCAGTCTATGGTGGACCCGGCGGAGGGCCTGCTGCTGGCGGAAAAGGCCCGGCTCCAGGGGCTGGAGCAGACGGTAACTCTGCCGGAGTCCGCAGCGGCCCCGGTGCGTCAGGGGGACGTTCTGGGGACCCTGACCGTCACCCAGAACGGCGAAACGCTGCTGGAGGTGCCCATCCGGGCGGCGGAAACCGTGGAAAAGCTCACCTTCGGGGAGATGTTCCTGCGCCTGGCCCGGACCATGTGCTTCTGCGGGTGATCCTTGGCGGAAGCTGAACAGGAATGATATTGCGGCATAGAGGAAACAACGATACAATAAAATATAAACTCAGGATAAACTCAGGAGGGTAATCATAATGCAAAATATTCTTCGATATCTGACCCCGGAGATCCTGGCCTGGGAGAGCGGCAATATCCGGGAGGTCCGGCCCCTGGGCAGCGTTCTGTGTCTGCCGGACGGGCGGGAGTGGTACGCCTTCGGCTTTACCCGGGATGCGTATTACGGCAGTCTCAGCCTGCTGATGGCGTCCTCCCGGAGGGAGTGCGGAGAATGGGCGCGGGCAAACAGTCCGGCGGCTATCCGCTTCGGCGCGCAGCGGTATCTTATTGATACGACCGGCTATGGGATGTTCAGTGGCAGCGACGATCAGCTGTTCCGGCTGCCGCTGCTGCTGCGGGACCGTCCGCCTATGCCGGACTGGCTGAGAAGCACGCCGCTGTCCCGGCTCCTGATGGTGGACGCCCGGGTGGACCGGGCCCCGGAGCACATCCCCGGCGGTCCGGCGGAGCTGCTGCTGCGGGATGGGCGCGGCTGGGACCTGACCGCGTCCCGGGCAGAGCTGCGGACCATGTGATCGGATAGGATTTTCACCGTTTCGACGGGAATCCCCTTGTATTTTCCGGGAAAACGCGGTAAGATACGGTGTGATGAAAAATCCGATTTACACAGGAGGTAATCCCTATGATCCAGGTGGACCTGACCCATATGCGGCGATTTATCGCCCTGCCCTATGAGGCGGCGCTGGCGCCCCGCCTGCGCATCGCCCACAACCACTTGCAGAAGGGCGACGGCGCTGGAGGCAACTTCACCGGCTGGGTGCGCCTGCCCCAGGAGTATGACCGGCAGGAGTTCGACCGCATCCAGGCGGCGGCCCGGCGCATTCAGAGCGATTCCCGGGCCCTGGTGGTCATCGGCATCGGCGGCTCCTATCTGGGGGCAAGGGGCGTCATCGAGTGCCTGTGCTCCCCCAACTATAACCTCAGGCGCAAGGACACCCCCAACATCTATTTTGTGGGCAACGGCCTGTCCGACCGGCAGCTGCGGGAGACCATGGAGCTGCTGGAGGGGGTGGACTTCTCCGTGAACGTCATCTCCAAGTCCGGCACCACCACGGAGCCTGCCGTGGCCTTCCGGTTCTTCCGGGAGCTGCTGGAGAAGAAATACGGCCCCGACGGCGCGGCCCGGCGCATTTACGCCACCACCGACCGGCAGAAGGGAGCCCTGAAGTCCCTGGCCGATCAGGCTGGGTATGAGACCTTCGTGGTGCCTGACGACATCGGCGGGCGCTACAGCGTCCTCACCGCCGTGGGCCTGCTGCCCATCGCCGTGGCGGGCATCGACATCCGGGCCCTGATGCAGGGAGCCGCCCGGATGCAGGAGGTCTGCACCGCCGGAGATATGGAGCAGAACCCCGCCTGGCAGTACGCCGGGGCCCGGTACCAGCTCTACCGCGCCGGGAAGAAGATCGAGATCCTGGCCTCCTATGAGCCGTCCTTCCGGTTCATGTCCGAGTGGTGGAAGCAGCTGTACGGCGAGTCCGAGGGCAAGGAGAACAAGGGCCTGTTCCCGGCCAGCGTGGAGTTCACGGCGGACCTGCACTCCATGGGCCAGTATATCCAGCAGGGGGAGCGCCATCTGCTGGAGACGGTGGTGCGCTTCGACCCGGAGGAGCAGGAGAGCACGGTGCCCTTTGACGCCGCCGACGGCGACGGGCTGAACTTCCTGGCGGGCAGGACCATGGACTTTATCCGCACCCAGGCCATGGACGGCACCCTGCTGGCCCACGAGGAGGGCGGCGTGCCCAACATCATCCTGCGTTGCGGGGCCCTGAACGCGGACACCCTGGGCCAGCTGATCTATTTCTTTGAATATGCCTGCGGCCTGTCGGGCTATCTGCTGGACGTGAACCCCTTCGACCAGCCGGGGGTGGAGGCGTATAAGAAGAATATGTTCGCCCTGCTGGGCAAGCCCGGCTATGAGGACATGGGCCAGGCCCTGCGGGAAAAGCTGGGCCGGTAAAAAACCGTATATTTTCCCATTGCCATTTCCGCCGAGTTATGGTATGGTATACATATATGCAAAAGGAGTGATCTCTTATGGTTAGATTGATTATGGGCGACAACGGCGCCGGCAAGACCAAGCAGCTCATCGAGCTGGTTCATGCCTCCGTGGCCGAAGAAGGCGGCTGTGTCGTCTGCATCGAGCCCGGCGCGGACATGACCTACGACATCAAGTCCTCTGTGCGCCTGGTCAACGCCGGTGAATACCACTTGGATTCTTTTGAGTGCCTGCGGGGCTTCATCAGCGGTCTGTATGCGGGCAATTACGATATTTCCCACGTCTATGTGGACAACCTCTGCAAGATCGTACATAGCGAGGACTTCGCCGCCGTGGAAAAGTTCCTGCACTGGCTGGACAAGTTCAGCGACGCCAACACCGTGAAGTTCACCGTGACCCTCACCGCCGACGCTTCCGTGGCTACCGAGGGTATGCGCAAGTATCTGTAACCAAAATCGGAACGACGCCCCGAAAGCCGCCGGGAAACCGGCGGCTTTTTGTGTTGACATTTCCCCGCCGGGCAGATACAATAAGAGTTCAGGGATAAAAATCCGTTAAAACGATGAAAATAAAGGACTGAGAGAAATTATGGCAAAAGACCAGAGAAATGTGGAAGCCATCACCCCCATGGAGGTGGACTTCGCCAAGTGGTATACCGACATCTGCCTGAAGGCGGAGCTGGTGGACTATGCGTCCGTGAAGGGCTTCATGATCCTGCGGCCCTATGGCTACGCCATCTGGGAGAATATCCAGCGCATTATGGACGGCATGTTCAAAAAGACCGGCCATGTCAACGTGGCTATGCCCGTGCTGATCCCCGAGAGCCTGCTGAAGAAGGAGGGGGAGCTGGTGGAGGGCTTCGCCCCGGAGGTGGCCTGGGTCACCATGGGCGGCAGCGAGAAGTTAGAGGAGCGCCTGGCCTTCCGGCCCACCTCCGAGACCATGTTCTGCGACCATTGGCACAACGTGCTGCAGAGCTATCGGGAACTGCCCATGCTGTATAACCAGTGGTGCTCCGTGATCCGCTGGGAAAAGACCACCCGCCCCTTCCTGCGGTCCCGGGAGTTCTGGTGGCAGGAGGGCCACACCATCCACGAGACTGCCGAAGAGGCCATTGCCGAAACCGAGCAGCAGCTCAACTGCTATGCCGACTTCTGCCGGGACGCCCTGGCCATGCCCGTGGTGAAGGGCCGCAAGACCGACAAGGAGAAGTTCGCCGGGGCCGAGGCCACCTATACCATCGAGGCTATGATGAAGGACCGCAAGGCCCTGCAGTCCGGCACCAGCCACTATTTCGGCGACAAGTTCTCCCGGGCCTATGACGTGACCTTTACCGGCCGGGACAACAAGCTGCAGTACCCCTTCCAGACCAGCTGGGGCTCCACTACCCGCCTCATCGGCGCCTGCATCATGACTCATTCCGACAACAACGGCCTGGTGCTGCCCCCGGCGGTGGCCCCCATCCAGGTGGCGGTGGTGCCCATCGCCCAGCACAAGCCCGGCGTCCTGGACGCCGCCCGTGAGCTGAAGCAGCGGCTGGAGGCTGCCGGTCTGCGGGTGAAGCTGGACGACAGCGACCAGTCCCCGGGCTGGAAGTTCGCCCAGTATGAGATGAAGGGCGTGCCCCTGCGGGTGGAGATCGGCCCCAAGGATATGGAGAAGCAGCAGTGCTGCATGGCCCGGCGGGACACCGGCGAAAAGACCTTCGTGCCGCTGAGCGATCTGGAGAGCGCCGCGCAGACCCTGCTGCAGGACGTTCACGACAATCTGTATGCCATGGCGGAGAAGAACCTGGAGGACAACACCTTCGACTTCACCTCCTGGGAGGAGGTCCGGGATATGGCCCAGGGCAGGGGCGGCTTCGCCCGCACCAAGTGGTGCGGCAGCCTGGAGTGCGAGCTGGCCATGAAGGAAAAGGCCGGCGTGTCCAGCCGCTGCATGCCCTTGAAGCAGTCCGGCACCGTGGGCAAGTGCCCCGTGTGCGGCAAGGAATGCACCACCGATATCTACTGGGGCGTGGCGTATTGATGCTGCCCCCGTCGGCATGAACAAAAACCACCAAAAAATTTCGTGAAAATAATAGAAAAAGTCCCTTGACAAAAGGGGCTTTTTCTATTATGATATACCGGTACGCGTGCGATGGGTGGTATACACCCGGAGGCGTTTACACTGCGATGAACCGGGAGATTGCGGCCCATGGCCGGTAACTTCCGGGGAGTATGTCCGATCATCGGGCGGCTGAGAAGATTCTGCACGTCAGCGTAGATCGCTGCGCCAGAAGGGCACCGGCCGGATTCAGCCGGTGTTTTTCATGAGCCGGAATGATACGCACGGAACGGCGTATAAGAAAATTCTCGCCGTACGGCAGTTGGTCACGCAATCAAAAACCGTACGAAGTAATGGAGGAACACACCAAATGGCAAAAGAAATGATTCGCATTCGTCTGAAGGCCTATGACCACCAGGTCATCGACCAGAGCGCAGAGAAGATCGTCGAGACCGCCAAGCGCACCGGCGCCACCGTGTCCGGCCCCATCCCTCTGCCCACCAAGAAGGAGATCGTCACCATCCTGCGGGCTACCCACAAATATAAGGACAGCCGCGAGCAGTTTGAGCGCCGCACCCACAAGCGTCTGATCGACATTACCAACTCCACCCCCAAGACCGTGGAGGCCCTGATGGCCCTGGATCTGCCCGCCGGTGTGGAGATCGAGATCAAGCTGTAAACGCATCTCCCTCATTTAATTACCCCCCGCCGGGAGGAACCCGGCAAAGCAAATTTGCTTGCTGCCCAGCCATCCGCTGACTTGCGTGAGGCGGATGGGGGTTACGTCGGCAGAGCAAGCGGTCCGACCCCAATGCGGACTGAATCTATGCCGACCAATAACCTTTAAGGAGGATCATACATGAAAGCAATCATCGGCAAGAAAGTTGGCATGTCTCAGATCTTCGACGAAAACGGCAAGGTGATCCCCGTCACCGTAATCGAGGCGGGTCCCTGCGTGGTCGTCCAGAAGAAGACTGCCGAAAAGGACGGCTACAACGCCGTTCAGCTGGGCTATGAGGACATTCCCGAGCGGAAGCTCACCAAGCCCGAAATGGGCCACCTGAACAAGGCTGGCGTGGCCCCCAAGAAGTACCTGCGCGAGTTCGACCTGGAGAACGCCGCTGAGCTCAACGCCGGCGACATCATCAAGGCCGACACCTTCAAGAAGGGCGACTTCGTAGACGTGACCGGCACCACCAAGGGTCACGGCTACCAGGGCGTCATCAAGCGCTGGGGCGCCCAGCGCACCCCCATGAGCCACGGCGGCGGCCCCGTCCATCGTCACGCCGGTTCCATGGGCTCCACCACCGATCCCTCCCGCATCTTCAAGGGTAAGATCGGCGCTGGCCAGATGGGCTGCGATCAGGTCACCATCCAGAACCTGGATGTGGTCAAGGTCGATCCCGAGCTGAACCTCATCGCTGTTCGCGGCGCCGTTCCCGGCCCCAAGGGCGGCCTGGTCCTCATCAAGACCACCGTCAAGGTCCACCGCGTCAAGAATGTCGAGTCCGGCATCAGCAACAACCCGCAGAAGGCTTCCGGCCGTAATCCCCAGAAGGCTTCCGCCCGTAACAAATAAGGAAAGGAGTGCTTGAAATGTCTACTATCAAAGTGTTGAACATGGCCGGCGCAGAAGTCGGCACTGTTGAACTGTGCGACAGCATCTTCGGCATCGAGCCCAATCAGGCCGTCGTGCACGAAGTGGTGAAGAACCACCTGGCCAACTGCAGACAGGGCACTCAGAGCGCTCTGACCCGTGCAGAGGTCTCCGGCGGCGGCAAGAAGCCCTGGCGTCAGAAGGGCACCGGTCACGCCCGCCAGGGCAGCACCCGTGCTCCCCAGTGGACCCACGGCGGCATCGTGTTTGCCCCCAAGCCCCGCAGCTATTCTTACGTCCTGAACAAGAAGGTCAAGAGACTGGCGATGAAGTCCGCCCTGTCCGCTAAGGCGGCCGCCGGCGAGATCATCGTCGTTGACTCCATCAAGATGGACGCCATCAAGACCAAGGACTTCCGTGCGTTCCTGTCCGCCGTGAAGGCCGACGGCAAATCCCTGGTGGTCACCCCCGCCAAGGACGAGATCGTCATCAAGAGCGCCCGCAATATCCCCGGCGTCGAGACTGCCATGGCCGGCCTCATCAATGTCTATGACATTCTGAAGGCCAAGTACCTGGTCCTCGACAAGGAAGCCCTTGCAGTAATCCAGGAGGTGTTTGCGTAATGGCTAACGTATACGACATCATCATCCGCCCCATCATCACCGAGCGCTCCATGGAGGCCACCGCTGACAAGAAGTACGTCTTTGAAGTGGCTCCCACCGCCGGCAAGATCGAGATCAAGAACGCCGTGGAGCAGATCTTCGGCGTGAAGGTGGCTAAGGTCAACACCATCAACTACGATGGCAAGACCAAGCGCGTCGGTGCCGGCCGCCCCGGCGCCCGCAAGAGCTGGAAGAAGGCCTATGTCCAGCTGACCCAGGATTCCAAGACCATCGAGTTCTTCGAGGGTATGGTATAAGAGAAGGAAGGAGTGTAAGAAATGTCTATCAAAACCTTTAAGCCGACCACCCCTTCCCGCCGTCATATGACTGTTTCCGGCTTCGACGGCATTGACAAGCACGCCAAGCCCGAAGCCAGCCTGACGGAAGTCCTGAAGAAGAACGCTGGTCGCAACAGCTATGGTCACATCACCGTCCGCCATCGCGGCGGCGGCGAGAAGCGGAAGTACCGCATCATCGACTTCAAGCGCGACAAGGTGGATATGGAAGCCACTGTTCTGCGTCTGGAGTATGACCCCAACCGCAGCGCCAACATTGCCCTGGTGCAGTATGAGGACGGCGAGAAGCGCTACATCATCGCCCCTGTGGGTCTGACCGCAGGCGACAAGGTGCTCTCCTCCGCCGCTGCCGATATCAAGCCCGGCAACTGCCTGCCCATCGCCAACATTCCCGTGGGTACCGTGATCCACAACGTGGAGATGCACCCCGGCAAGGGCGCCCAGCTGGTGCGCTCCGCCGGCGCCTATGCCCAGCTGATGGCCAAGGACGGCGACAACGCCCAGATCCGTATGCCCTCCGGCGAGGTCCGCATCATCCGCACCAACTGCACCGCCTGCATCGGCCAGGTAGGCAACCTGGAGCATGAGAACGTCCAGATCGGTAAGGCCGGCCGCAAGCGTCACATGGGCTGGCGTCCCACCGTTCGCGGTTCCGTCATGAACCCCTGCGACCACCCCCACGGCGGTGGTGAGGGCAAGTCCCCTGTGGGCCGCCCCGGTCCTGTTACCCCTTGGGGCAAGCCCGCCCTGGGTTACAAGACCCGCAAGACCAAGAACCGCAACGACAAGTTCATTGTCAAGCGTCGTAATGTGAAGTAAGGGAGGCAAAGAAATATGAGCAGATCTATTAAAAAAGGCCCGTATGTTGCCCCTGAGCTGCTGAAGCGGGTTGAAGAAATGAACAAGACCGGCGAGAAGAACGTGCTGAAGACCTGGAGCCGCAGCTCCACCATCTTCCCCGCCTTCGTCGGCCACACCATCGCAGTCCACGACGGCCGCCGTCATGTGCCTGTCTATATCCAGGAGGATATGGTCGGTCACAAGCTGGGTGAGTTCGCTCCCACCCGCACCTTCCGCGGCCACGCCAAGTCTAAGTAAGGAGGATGCACTGAACAATGGAAGCTAAAGCTTATTTGAGATATGTCCGCATCTCTCCCCGCAAGATCCAGATCGTCTGCGATCTGATCCGCGGCAAGGACGTGCAGACTGCCATGGCCATCCTGATGCAGACCCCCAAGGCTGCCTCCGAGCCCCTGATGAAGCTCCTCAAGAGCGCCTGCGCCAATGCGGAGAACAACTTCAGCATGGACCCCGAGAAGCTGGTGGTCACCCAGGTGTTCGCCACCCCCGGCCCCATCCTCAAGCGGATGATGCCCCGCGCTCAGGGCCGCGCCTATCGCATCAATAAGAGAACCTCTCATGTGACGCTGGCCGTCGCTGAGAAGAACTGAAGGGAGGAGACAGTTTATGGGACAGAAAGTTAATCCCCACGGCTTCCGCGTGGGCGTCATCAAAGACTGGGATTCCCGTTGGTATGCCAGCAATGAGAAGGTGGGCGACCTGCTGGTCGAGGATCACAAGATCCGCGTCTACCTGAAGAAGCTCCTGTATGCTGCCGGTGTCTCCAAGATCGAGATCGAGCGCAGCAACGAGGTCGTCACCGTTTACCTGCATGTGGCCCGCCCCGGCGTGGTCATCGGCAAGGGCGGCGAGCAGATCGAGCAGTACCGCAAGGACGTTGAGAAGCTCATCGGCAAGACCGTGAAGCTGAACATCGTCGAGGTCCGCAACCCCGATATGGACGCGCAGCTGGTGGCCGAGAACATCGCCGCTCAGCTGGAGAAGCGTATTTCTCACCGCCGCGCCATGAAGAATGCCATGGGCCGCGCCATGCGCGCCGGCGCCAAGGGCATCAAGTGCAACTGCTCCGGCCGTCTGGGCGGCCGCGAGATCGCCGGTTCCGAGCACTATCACGAGGGCACCATCCCCCTGCAGACCCTGCGCGCCGACATCGACTACGGCTTCGCTGAGGCTGCTACCACCTTCGGCCGCATCGGCGTGAAGGTCTGGATCTACAAGGGCGAGATCCTGTCCCAGGCCCTGCGGACCACCCCCCGCACCCTGGACACCAGCAAGCCCTATCAGGAGCGCCGTGAGCGCCGCGGCCGCCGGGACGGCGACCGCCGCGGCGGTTTCCGCCGCGATGGCCAGAATGGTGGCTTCAACCGTGACCGCCGGGACGGCAGCCGTCCCCAGGGCGGCTTCCGCAAGCCCGCAGAAAAGAAAGAAGGAGGCGCTCAGTAATGCTTCTGCCCAAGAGAGTTAAGTACCGCAGAGTACACCGTGGCCGCCTCACCGGCAAGGCCATGAGAGGCAACAAGGTCACCTACGGTGAGTTTGGCCTCGTCGCTGTGGAGCCCGCGTGGATCACCAGCAACCAGATCGAAGCAGCCCGTATCGCCATGACCCGTTATACCAAGCGTGGCGGTCAGGTCTGGATCAAGATTTTCCCCGATAAGCCCGTCACCGAGAAGCCGGCCGAGACCCGCATGGGTTCCGGTAAGGGCTCCCCCGAGTACTGGGTCGCAGTCGTCAAGCCCGGCCGTGTCATGTTTGAGATCGCCGGTGTTCCCGAAGAGGTCGCCCGTGAGGCCCTGCGTCTGGCCAGCCACAAGCTGCCCATCAAGACGAAGATCGTCAAGCGCGAGGATCTCGAAGCACAGGAAGTAGGTGAATGAGATGAAGGCAACTGAAGTACGTGCAATGAGCGTGGAGCAGCTGAACGAGAAGCTGACCTCCCTGAAGAAGGATCTGTTCTTCCTGCGTATGCAGCACGCCACCAATCAGCTGGACAATCCTCTCAAGATCGCTGAAACCAAGCGTGATATTGCCCGCGTCAAGACCGTTATCCGTGAAAAGGAGGAGAAGTAACATGGAAGAGAAGAGAATTTCCTCCCGCAAGGTCCGCGTCGGTAAGGTCGTTTCCGACAAGATGGACAAGACCGTCGTGGTCGCCATCGAGGACCGTGTCGCTCATCCTCTGTATAAGAAGATCGTCGGCCGCACCTATAAGCTGAAGGCCCACGACGAGGAGAACGCCTGCGGCGTAGGTGATATTGTCAAGGTGATGGAGACCCGCCCCCTGTCCAAGGACAAGCGTTGGCGCGTGGTCGAGATCGTCGAGAAGGCGAAGTAAGGAGGTAGCCGAGTATGATTCAGTCAGAGTCTTATCTGAAGGTTGCCGATAATACCGGCGCCAAGGAGATCAAGTGCATCCGCGTCCTGGGCGGTTCCAAGCGCAAGTACGGCAACATCGGCGATGTGATCGTCGCCTCCGTGCGCAAGAGCACCCCCGGCGGCCAGGTGAAGAAGGGCGAAGTGGTCAAGGCCGTTATCGTCCGCAGCGCCAAGGGCGTCCGTCGTGCCGACGGCACCTATGTCCGTTTCGACGACAATGCCGCCGTCCTCATTAAGGACGACAAAAACCCCAGAGGTACCCGTATCTTTGGGCCCGTTGCTCGTGAGCTGCGCGACAAGGATTACATGAAGATCCTGTCCCTCGCTCCCGAAGTTGTTTGATGGAGGGGCCAGAGAAATGAATAGTCTGAAGATCAAGAAGAATGACACCGTTGTCATCCTGTCCGGCAAGGACCGCGGCAAGCAGGGTAAGGTGCTGGGCACCGTCCCCAGCGAGGGCAAGGTCGTTGTGGAAGGCTGCAACATGGTCACCTGCCACATCAAGCCCCGCCGTCAGGGCGAGGAGGGCGGCATCGTCAAGCGCGAGGCCGCTATCTACGCCAGCAAGGTCCAGGTGGTCTGCCCCAAGTGCGGCAAGAACACCCGCGTGGGCTATGAGCTGAGAGATGGCAAGAAAGTCCGCACCTGCAAGAAGTGCGGCGCAGAACTGTGAGAAAGGAGAGCGTAAAAAATGGCACGTCTGAAAGTTAAGTATACCGAAGAAGTGGCTCCCGCTCTCTTCAAGAAGTTCGGTTACAAGAGCACCATGCAGATCCCCAAGATCGAGAAGGTGGTCCTGAACGTCGGCTGCGGCGAGGCCCGCGAGAACCCCAAGGTTCTGGATGCCGTTGTCAGCCAGCTGTCCCAGATCACCGGCCAGAAGGCCATCATCACCATCGCCAAGAAGTCCGTGGCTAACTTCAAGCTGCGTGAGGGCATGCCCGTCGGCGCCAAGGTCACCCTGCGGGGCGACAAGATGTGGGAGTTCCTGGATCGCCTGTTCAACGTGGCTCTGCCCCGTGTCCGCGACTTCCGCGGCATCAGCGCCAACGCCTTCGACGGCCGCGGCAACTATGCCCTGGGCATCAAGGAGCAGCTGATCTTCCCCGAGATCGAGTATGACAAGATCGACAAGATCCGCGGCATGGACATCGTGATCTGCACCACCGCTCAGACCGATGAAGAAGCACGCGAGCTGCTGACCCTGGTCGGCGCTCCCTTTGAACGCTGATTAGGAGGAGAAACACCATGGCAAAGAAGTCTATGATCCTGAAGCAGCAGGCTCCCGCGAAGTTCTCCACCCGTAAGTACAACCGCTGCAAGCTGTGCGGCCGTCCCCACGCCTATCTGCGTGACTATGGCGTCTGCCGTGTCTGCTTCCGCACGCTGGCTTACAAGGGCGAGATCCCCGGCGTCCGCAAGGCTTCCTGGTAAAATTTTTCCGTTATACTTCGTTGGCTCGGCTCGGCGTACACAAAGTACGCCTCGCCGCCTCGTCTAACGAAAAAATTCAAGATTTTTCCGCCATACTTCGTTGGCTCGGCCCGGCATACACAAAGTACGCCGTCGCCTCGCCTCGTCTGGCGAAAAAATCCAATCAACAAGTGCCTGCGAGCGCTCCGTGCGCTCTGGCAATATAGGATGGCGAAAGGTCACTGGTAATTAAACATCGCTGGTCATCGGACGGTGCCTAAATTATCAGTGATACCTCGCTGCCTCAACAGGGGCGACCCTGTAACTCTAAATTAGGAGGAAACATTTATGCACATCACTGATCCTGTTGCTGATATGCTGACCCGTATCCGCAACGCCAACAACGCCAAGCATGAGACCGTTGACGTTCCTGCCTCCAACATGAAGAAGAGCATCGCTCAGATCCTGCTGGACGAGGGCTATATCAAGGCCTTCCAGGTCGTCGAAGACGGCACCCAGGGCGTGATCCGCATCACTCTGAAGTACAATGCCGGCAAGGAGAAGGTTATCTCCGGTCTGCGCCGCGTGTCCAAGCCCGGTCTGCGGGTGTATGTGGGCGCCGACGAGTTGCCCCGCGTCCTGCGCGGCCTGGGCATTGCCATCGTATCCACTTCTAAGGGCGTCATGACCGACAAGGCTGCTCGCGCGGCTCACGTCGGCGGCGAAGTCCTTGCGTTTGTTTGGTAAGGAGGGTATTGAACAATGTCGAGAATTGGTAGAATGCCCATTACCGTCCCCGCCGGTGTGGAAGTCACCATCGCGGAGAACAACGTCGTTACCGTCAAGGGCCCCAAGGGCACTCTGACTCAGGCTCTGCGCCCGGAGATGATCCTGGAGCAGGACGGCAGCGTCATCCACGTCAAGCGCCCCTCTGACGACAAGCTGCACTGCGCTCTGCACGGCATGACCCGCGCGCTGCTGCACAACATGATCGTCGGCGTCAGCGAAGGCTTCAAGAAGGAGCTGGAGATCAACGGCGTCGGTTACCGCGCCTCCAAGGAAGGGAAGAACCTGGTCATGAACCTGGGCTATTCCCACCAGGTCATCGTTCCCGAGATCGACGGCATCACCATTGATGTCCCCTCTGCCAACAAGGTGGTCATTTCCGGCCCCGACAAGCAGAAGGTGGGCCAGTTCGCGGCGGAAGTCCGCGAGAAGCGTCCTCCCGAGCCTTATAAGGGCAAGGGCATCAAGTATGTCGACGAAGTCATCCGCCGCAAGGTCGGTAAGACCGGCGCCAAGAAGTAAGGAGGTGTGCCGTTATGATTAAAAGACCCAATACCAACGCTCAGCGTCAGAAGCGCCATAAGAGAGTCCGCGCCAAGGTGTTCGGCACTACCCAGCGTCCTCGTCTGAACGTGTTCCGCAGCGAAAAGAATATCTATGCCCAGATCATCGACGATGTGGCCGGCAACACCCTGGTCTCCGCTTCCTCCCTGGATAAGGAGATCGAGGGCAACGGCGGCAACAAGACCGCGGCCCGCGCCGTGGGCAAGCTGGTGGCTGAGCGCGCCAAGGCCAAGGGCATCGACACCGTGGTGTTCGATCGCGGCGGCTATCTGTATCACGGCCGCGTGGCCGAGCTGGCTGAAGGCGCCCGCGAGGGCGGCCTGGAATTCTGAGAGAGGAGGAACACTGACAAATGGCAAGATTTGAAAGAGAACCCAGCGAGTTCATCGAAAAAGTCGTCTGCACCAACCGTGTATCCAAGACGGTCAAGGGCGGCCGCGTCATGAAGTTCTCCGCTCTGATGGTCGTCGGCGACGGCAAGGGCAAGGTCGGTTTCGGCCTTGGCAAGGCCGCTGAGGTGCCTGAGGCGATCCGCAAGGGCATCGAGGACGCCAAGAAGAACATGATCACCATCTCCCTGTCCGGCAGCACCATTCCTCACGAGATCATCGGCGAGAAGGGTGCAGGCCGCGTGCTGATGAAGCCCGCCGCCCCCGGTACCGGCGTGATCGCCGGTGGTCCTGTGCGTATCATCATGGAAGCTGCCGGCGTGAAGGACATCCGGACCAAGTGCCTGCGCTCCAACACCGCCGTCAACGTTGTCGCCGCCACCTTCGAGGGCCTGAAGGCCCTGCGCACCCCGGAAGAGGTCGCCCGCACCCGCGGCAAGAGCGTCGACGAGATCGTGGGCTAAGGAGGCGTGAACAATGGCTAATCTGAACATCAAGCTCGTCAAGAGCCTTAACGGCAGACTGGAAAAGCACATTGCCACTGCCAAGTCCATGGGCCTGCGCAAGATCGGTGACACCACCGTTCAGCCCGACAATGCCCAGACCCGGGGCAAGATCGCCAAGATCGGCTATCTGCTCCAGGTCACCGAAGTAGAATAAAGGAGGTGCGAGAGGATGAAACTCAACGAACTGTCTCCCGCCACTGGCTCCGTCAGGGAAGCTTACCGCAAGGGCCGCGGCGCCGGCTCCGGTAACGGCAAGACTGCCGGCCGCGGCCACAAGGGCCAGAAGGCCCGCTCCGGCGGCGGTACCCGCATCGGGTTCGAAGGCGGCCAGATGCCTCTGGCACGCCGTATCCCCAAGCGTGGCTTCAACAATATTTTTGCCAAACCCCTGGAGATCATCAACCTGACCGCTCTCAACAAGTTTGAGGACGGCGACATCGTCACCGCAGAGGCCCTGCTTGCCAAGGGGATCCTGAGCAAGTGTGAATACGGCTACAAGGTTCTGGGTAACGGCAATGTTACCAAGAAGGTGACCGTACAGGCCGCTGCTTTCTCCCAGTCTGCCAAGGATGCAATCGAGGCTGCTGGAGGAAAGGCAGAGGTGATCTAAGTTGATCCAGACCATCAAGAAGGCTTGGGGCATCCCCGAGCTGCGCAAAAAGATCGTCTTTACCGCGCTGATCCTGCTGATCTTCCGGATCGGCAACGCCATCCCCGTCCCCTATGTGGACACCGGCCTGCTGGGCACCTATATCAACCAGCTGAGCACCACCGTGCTGAGCCTGTATAACGTGATGTCCGGCGGCGCCTTCGCCCAGGCCACCATCTTCGCCCTGGGCGTCCAGCCCTATATCAACAGCTCCATCATCATCCAGCTGCTGACCATCGCCATTCCCTCCCTGGGCCGCATGGCACAGGAGGGCGGCGAGGAAGGCAAGAAGAAGATCCAGTCCATCACCCGGTATGCCACCGTGGCCATCGCCATCATCCAGGGTGTCGGCTACTTCTTCCTGATGAAGAACTACGGCATCCTCACCAGCACGTCTGTGTGGGCCGCCCTGGTCATCATCGTGTCCTTCATTGCGGGCTCCTCCTTCGTGATGTGGATGGGCGAGCAGATCACCGAGTTCGGTATCGGCAACGGCATCTCCATCATCCTGTTCGCGGGCATCCTGTCCCGCGTTCCCACCATGGTGTCCCAGATGGTCGGGGGTATGCGGGCCGGTTCCCTGAAATGGTGGATGGTCCTGCTGGTCATCGTGGGCATCCTGCTGCTGATCGTGCTGATCACCTGGGTCAACGGCGCCGAGCGCCGGATCCCCGTGCAGTACGCCAAGCGCCAGGTGGGCCGCAAGATGTACGGCGGCCAGTCCTCCACCCTTCCCATGAAGGTGAACATGTCCGGCGTCCTGCCCATCATCTTCGCTCAGTCTATCGCCATGATCCCCTCCACCATCGCCGCTTTCTGCAAGCAGCCGAAGGAGGGTACCTTCTGGTATGGCTTCCTGAACGCCATTGACACCAAGTCTGTGCTGTACATGATCTTCTATTTCCTGATGATCATCGCTTTCAGCTACTTCTACGCCACCATCCAGTTCAACCCCGTGGAGATCTCCAACAACCTGAAGAAGAACGGCGGCTTCATTCCCGGCTTCCGCCCGGGCAATCCCACCGCTGCGTTCATTCAGAAGGTCCTCAACAAGGTCACACTCTTCGGTGCCGTGTATCTGGGTATCGTGGCCATTCTGCCTCTGATCATTGGCAAGATCGTCAATGTCGCGGCTCTGTCCATCGGCGGCACCTCCGTCATCATCGTGGTCGGTGTGGCGCTGGAGACCGTCCAGGCTCTGGAGTCCCAGATGCTGATGCGTCAGTATAAGGGCTTCCTGGAATAATCGAGGTGTGCAATATGAAACTGATCCTTTTAGGCGCTCCGGGTGCCGGGAAGGGCACTCAGGCGGATATTCTCAAGAAAAAGCTCAACGTGCCCACCATTTCCACCGGCAACATCCTCCGCGCCGCCGTCAAAAACGGTACGCCCACGGGCCTTCGTGCCAAGGAGTACATGGACGCCGGCCGCCTGGTGCCCGATGAAGTCATCATCGGCATCATCCAGGAGCGTCTGCAGGAGTCCGACTGTGCCAACGGCTACATTCTGGACGGGGTGCCCCGCACCATCGCCCAGGCCGAGGCCATGGAACAGGCCGGCATCAGCTTCGACGCCGTGGTGGCCATCGAGATCCCCGATGAAAAGATCGTGGCTCGTATGGGTGGCCGCCGTGTCTGCGAGAGCTGCGGCGCCAGCTATCACATCGTGAACATCCCTCCCAAGACCGAGGGCGTATGCGACGTGTGCGGCGGCAAGCTCGTGCAGCGCAAGGATGATAACCCCGAGACGGTCCGTGACCGGCTGGCGGTTTATCATAAAGAGACAGAGCCCCTGAAGGGTTTCTACGAGGCCCGTGGGATTCTGAAAACTGTGGAGGACCAGCCCACCGTGGCCGGGACCACGCAGGCGATCCTGCGTGAATTGGGAGTGACCGAATGATCACACTGAAATCCGCGCACGAGATCGAACTGATGCGCCGGGCGGGAAAGATTACCGCGGCTGCCCGTGCTGTGGCACGGGATATGGTAAAACCCGGCGTAACAACCCAACAAATTGACAAGGCAGTCTATAAGTTCATCACCGAGCAGGGAGCGACCCCGTCGTTCCTGCACTACAACGGCTATCCGGCCAGCGTGTGCGTCTCCGTCAACGATGAAATCATCCACGGCATTCCCGGCAAGCGGGTGCTGCAGGAGGGCGACATCGTCAGCGTGGACGTGGGCGCGTTCATCGGCGGCTTCCATGGCGACTGCGCCGGCACCTACCCCTGCGGGAAGGTGTCCGACGAGGCGCTGCGGCTGATCCGTGCCACCCAGCAGAGCTTCTTTGAGGGCATCAGGTACGCCCGGGAGGGCTATCGCCTGTCCGACGTCTCCGCCGCCATTCAGGCGTACGCCGAGAGTCAGGGCTACAGCATCGTCCGGGAGTATGTGGGTCACGGCATCGGGCGCAACATGCACGAGGCGCCGGAGGTGCCCAACTATGGCCGCCCCGGCCATGGCCCCCGCCTGCTGCGGGGCATGACCATCGCCGTGGAGCCCATGGTCAACGCCGGCTCCGCCGCCATTGTGCAGATGCCCGACGGATGGACCGTTCGCACGGCGGACGGCAAATACGCCGCCCACTATGAGAACACCGTTCTCATCACCGCCGGGGACCCGGAGCTTCTGACGGACCCCGAGGGCTCTTTGGTGTGAGCGTATGGACATTGCCAGATCCAACATCGTAAAATCTATCGCCGGCAGGGACGCAGGAAGCCTCTTCTTCGTACTTGCGACGGAGGGAGACTTCCTCCTGCTGGCGGACGGCAGACGCCGCCGCGTGGAAAGCCCCAAGCGCAAGCGCCGCAAGCATGTGGAGCTGGTGCAGGAGGGCAGCGGCCCCGCTGCCGACAAGATCAGAAGCAGCGAAAAAATCACAAATAGTGAGCTTCGTAAAGCCTTAGCCGCAGTCAGCGGCGGTAATCAGGACCAGGAGGGATAACACTTGGCAAAATCCGACATGATCGAAGTTGAGGGAGTGGTGGTTGAATCACTGCCCAACACCACATTCCAAGTTGACATTGGAAATGGTCACACTATCTTAGCGCATATTTCCGGAAAGCTCAGAATGAATTTCATCAGGATTCTGCCCGGCGACAAGGTGACAGTGGAGATGTCCCCTTACGATCTGACCCGCGGCCGGATTACCTGGCGTAGTAAGTAGGAGGTTTATTGACATGAAAGTAAGACCGTCCGTGAAGCCCATGTGCGAAAAGTGCAAGATCATTCGCCGCAAAGGTCGCGTTATGGTGATCTGCGAGAATCCCAAGCACAAGCAGCGTCAGGGCTAAGTAGAAAGTGGAGGTGCTTTAAAGTATGGCACGTATTGCCGGTATTGACCTGCCCAAGGATAAGCGAATCGAAATCGGTTTGACCTATATCTACGGTATTGGCAGAAAGAGCGCCCAGGACATCCTGGCGCAGACTGGGATCAACCCCGACACCCGCGTCAAGGATCTGACCGAGGCCGACGAAGCCAAGCTTCGTGAGGCCATCGACCAGAGCTACGTGGTGGAAGGCGACCTGCGCCGTCAGGTTGCCCTGGATATCAAGCGGCTGACCGAGATCGGCTGCTACCGCGGCACCCGTCATCGCCGCGGCCTGCCCGTGCGCGGCCAGCGCAGCAAGACCAATGCGCGTACCCGCAAGGGTCCCAAGCGTTCCGCCGGTAAGGCTAAGAAATAATCAAGGAGGAGAATTGAGCAATGGCAAGGTCAACAAAGACTACAAAGAAGCTTGCTTCCCGCAAGCGTCGTGAACGCAAGAACATTGAGCGCGGTCAGGTTCACATTCGTTCTTCCTTCAATAACACCCTCGTAACCGTTACCGATCTTAACGGCAACGCAATCTCTTGGGCATCCGCAGGCGGCCTCGGCTTCCGCGGTTCCCGTAAGAGCACTCCTTTTGCTGCTCAGACCGCCGCTGAGACGGCCGCCAAGGCCGCCATGGAGCATGGCCTGAAGACCGTTGAGGTCTTCGTGAAGGGTCCTGGCCAGGGTCGTGAGGCCGCCATCCGCGCCCTGCAGGCCGTGGGCCTGGAAGTGACCATGATCAAGGACGTCACTCCCATCCCCCACAATGGTTGCCGTCCCCCCAAGCGTCGGCGTGTGTAATCGGAACAAGGAGGATAAGTAAGATATGGCTAAGAATATGCAGCCTATTGCCAAGCGCTGCAAGGCGCTGGGCATTTCTCCTACCGTCATGGGTTACTCCAAGAAGGAGACCAAGCGCAACCCCGGCGGCCAGATGAGAAAGAAGAAGAGCGAGTATGCCATCCAGCTCAACGAGAAGCAGAAGGTGAAGTTCGTTTACGGCATCCTGGAGAAGCAGTTCCATATGTACTATGAGAAGGCTTCCCGCATGCCCGGCAAGACCGGCGAGAACCTGCTGACCCTGGTGGAGCGCCGCCTGGACAACGTGGTGTATCGTCTGGGCTTTGCCATGACCCGCCGCGAGGCCCGTCAGCTGGTGAACCATGCGCATTTCACCGTCAATGGCCAGAAGGTGAACATCCCCTCCTACCTGGTTCGCGTTGGCGATGTCATCGAGGTCCGCGAGAGCAGCCGCTCCTCCGTGGCCTTCAAGCGCCTGACCGGCGAGGACGCCCCGCTGGTCACCGTTCCTCAGTGGCTGGAGCGTGACAAGAACGCCCTGAAGGGCACCGTCACCAAGATGCCCGCCCGTGAGGACATTGATATGCCCATCGAGGAACACCTCATCGTCGAGTTGTACTCCAAGTAATAGGGTCGAGACCCTCACAAAGCAAAGGAACCAAGTAAGTGCGGACTTGTCCGCACCGTAATGAGAATGAAGGAGGGTACCGCATGATCGAAATCAAGAAGCCCAAGATTGAGTGCATTGAAACACCCGGCGATGCTTCCCACGGAAAATATGTGATCGAACCTCTGGAGCGCGGCTTCGGAACGACCCTGGGCAATGCGCTGCGGCGCGTCATGCTCTCCTCTTTGCCCGGCACGGCGGCCACCAGCATCAAGATCGCCGGTGTGCAGCACGAGTTTTCCACCATTCCCGGCGTGAAAGAGGACGTGACCGAGATCGTTCTGAACGTGAAGAGCCTGCTGACCAAGCTCAACGGCGAGGGCGTCAAGAACGGCTTCGAGGGCGTCAAGACCGTCTATATCGAGGCCACCGGCCCCTGTGAGGTGACGGCCGGCGACATCAAGGCCGATGCCGATGTGGAGGTTCTGAATCCCGAGCTGCACCTGGCCACCCTGGATGTGGGGGCCACCCTGAGCATGGAGATCACCCTGAACTATGGCCGCGGCTATGTGTCCGCTGACCGGAACAAGGCCCAGCGTCCCGGTGTCATCGGCGTGATCCCCATCGACTCCATCTATACCCCCGTGTACAAGGTGAACTACACGGTGGAGAACACCCGCGTCGGCACCCTGAACGACTTCGATAAGCTGACGCTGGAGGTCTGGACGGACTCCACCATCACCGCCCGCGATGCCGTGTCCCTGGGCGCCAGGATCCTGTGCGACCACTTTACCCTGTTCACGGAGCTGTCCGACACCCTGGATGGCCGCCCCATCGTGGTGGAGCCGGCTCCGGATAACAAGAACACGGTGCTGGATATGACCATCGAAGAGCTGGACCTGTCCGTCCGCAGCTTCAACTGCCTCAAGCGCGCCAACATCAACACGGTGGCGGATCTGATCTCCAAGACCGAGGACGAGATGATGAAGGTGCGCAACCTGGGCCGCAAGTCCCTGGAGGAGGTCATCGGCAAGCTGGAGGCAATGGGCCTGTCCCTGGCCGACGAAGAGAACAACTAACGCGCCTCTGTGCGCATATCCTTACAAGGAGGAAACTGAAATGCCCGGAACTCGTAAGCTCGGTAAGACTACCGATCAGCGTATGGCGATGCTCCGTCAGCAGGTCACCGATTTCCTGGACAATGGCCGGATGGAGACCACCGTCACCCGCGCCAAGGAGATCAAGCCCCTGGCTGAAAAGATGATTACCCTGGGCAAGAAGGGTGATCTGGCTGCCTATCGTCAGGCGCTGAGCTTCATTACCAGAGAGACCGTCGCTCACAAGCTGTTCAAGGAGATTGCTCCTGAATATGCCCAGCGCAACGGCGGCTACACCCGCATCATCCGCACCGGCATCCGCCGCGGCGATGCTGCCGAGACCGCTATCATCGAACTGGTGAAGTAAAAAACCCCAAACCGCAAATGAGCTCTTTTGTATGGCACAGCCGCCATACAAAAGAGCTCATTTTTGTGCCTTCTCCGCCGCCGTCCCCTTGACAGGGCGGATTATGTATGGTAGACTAAAATCGGTTTACGATACATAACTCGAAAGGAGCTGCGCTTATGAATCCCATGACCCAACTGACCCGGCGGCCGGTGAAAGCGGCCTTCGGCGCACTGCTGCTGGCCCTGGCGGGGGTGATCCTGGCTCTGTCCGGGGGCCAGTTCTGGGCCGCTGCCCAGACCCGGGCCGGGGTGGAGCGGACCTATACCACAGTGGCCGTTATCACCGGCCTGGGCTCCTCCGAGGAAACGGCCGACAGTATGAACGCGGAATCCCTGCGGCAGGACAGTGCATTCGGAGCCGCTATATTCTTTCAGGAGCCGGAGTAGCAGAGCTGGGACATTATCCGATCCCGCCCGACCGTGGGCATGGTCAGCGGATACAGCCCCTGCCTGAAGCCTGCCATCTCCCTCTACACCGGCCATAGCAGCAGCGATGCGCCCTATAAATACTCCATTGTCGAGATCCGGGTGGACGCGGTCACGGAAGTAAACAACGATTGGTTCGGCGAATCCGGCAGTGTCAACTGGCAGCTGGACGGCCAGGTGCTGGGGATCTATGGCCTGAACGATGCTTTTCGGGACCCCTCCGGCCAGCGGGCCTCCGTGTCGCTGCACCAGGAGTATGACGACCCGGCGAAGCTGCTGCATCCGGAGGCGGGAAAGCGCTATCTGCTGCTGTCCCACAGTTACGGAGACAGTGAGTGGTCCCTGCGGCGGAACGTAGCCGACTGGGTTTTCATGGAAACCAACGTCCAATTGGACCCTTGGTCCCTGGATATCTCCGGGAATCTGATCCGCTATGACCAGCGCAAGAACCAGAGTGAGCACTGGTATCACACGGCGGGCGATGCTGCGGAGGAACCTGTGGAATTTGCCCCGGAGGAGCTGATCTACAGCGACCCTACCACCGGCGTAGAGGTCATGAACGTCGATTTGGACAGCTTCGGTCTGTTCAGCTTTGCCGTCGATATGTTCAAGGACACCGGGGAGATCATGGTGGAGGACCCCCAGCAGCCGGGGAACTGGCGCCCGGAGACGGTGGACTATACCCAGTATAACCTGCCCAGCATCCAGGAGCTGCCCGACGGCGTCACCGCCCAGGAGGTCATAGACAGCACCTCCAGCTGGCGCATGGCCATGGAGTCCATCCAGACCAACAACCACAGCGTGCCGGTGCTGGCGGTGGATTCCGTGGAGGGCATGCTGGAATTTGCCTCCGGAAGGACCCAGATCACCCAGGGCCGCAACATCAGCCAGGAGGAGTACCGCGACGGCGCGGCGGTGTGCCTGATCTCCGAGACCCTGGCCCGGGAAAGCGGCCTGGACGTGGGGGATGCCCTGCCGCTGTCCCTGTACGAAAAGGAAAAAAACCTGGTGCCGACCATGGTTGGAGACAGCGACCCGACGGCATACTATTACCTGCCGCAAAGGGGCTTCCAGCAGGAGACGGAGTATACCGTCATCGGTCTGTATCGCCAGAGCAGCGAGTGGGGCAAGACCGTGGCCAGTTTCACCCCCAACTCCGTGCTGACGCCCAAGAAAAGCGTCACCTGCGCCATGGAGACGGGCAGCAGTGCCATTGAGGCCAGTCCCAGCGGCCTTTGGGGGACGATGATCCTGAAAAACGGCACCGCCGACCAGATGGAGTCCCGGCTGGCGGAAAACGGTCTGGGCGGCACGGTGACTTACTACGACCAGGGGTACAGCAACATTGTGGAGAGCCTGGACGGCTATACCCGGGTGTCCCGGACGGTGCTCTGTGTGGGTCTGGCCCTTTGGGCGGTGGTGCTGGCGGCCTATTGCGTACTGCTTCCCATGCAGGAAGGGAAAACCGCCCTGCGTATGTGGACACTGGGCGCGAAACGCCGGGATATTGCGGGACAGATCTGGACGCCCTCGGCCCTGATGGCCGCCGCCGGAACCGTCATCGCCCTGGCCGTCAGCATCCCCGGTATGTCCTGGGCCACGGATAAAATCCAGGCCCTGACCGGCTCCGATCTGACGTTGAAGGTGTCCGTCGGCCAGACCGTGGCCCTGTGCGCCGGGGCCCTGGCCATCGCATTGGCGGTGATTGCCCTGGTCAGCACCCTCACCGCCCGCCGGGGCATCCGCAAGGCGGAATAACGAAAAATAAGCGGCGGCCTGACCATTCTCTGGTCAGCCCGCCGCTCAGCTTGTCCAAAAAGCCTCGCAGAGTTTGCCGCCCACAGACGGCAAAGCCTTTTTTGACAGTCTCAGCGGCGTCCGCCGCCGAAGCCGCCCTTGCTGCCGAAGCCGCCGCCCCGGTTGCCGCCGGAGGAGCGTCCGCCGCCGCCAAAGCCGCCGCGATTGCCGAAGCCCCCGGACCTGGACCCGCCGCCGAAGCTGCCGCCGGGCCGTGAGCCGCCGAAGCCGCCGGGCCGGGGACCGCCGCCTATGGTACTGCCGGGGCGAGGCCCGTTAGACCGGGGCGGACGGGGCGGTGTGGACCGGGGCGGACGGGGACCGCCGCCCATGGGACCACCCATGGGACCGCCGGGACCCCGAGGGGGACGGGGCGGTCTGGGACCCCGGGGAGGCCGGGGCGCCCGGGGCCGACGGCCCCAGAAAATGGGATAGTACACCGGCCCGCCCATCATAGCCGGACGCCGGCGATAGCGGTTGTAGCGCATGCGGTCCAGCAGCGCCCATACCACGAATATGCACACGATCAGCAGCACCACACCGGCTATGCTGACGCCGGAGGCGCCGGCAGGCTCCTGCCAGCGCTGGCCCGGAGCCGGGGACTGACCGCCGGTATTTGTGCGGCCCAGGGTCTGGGCCAGCACCACGTCGCTCTGGCGGAAGAAGGCCACCGCCGCCTCCGCGTAATTCCCGCTGTAATAGGGGGTGTCCAGGGCGGTTTTCAGCCGGGTCTGCTGGGTGTCGGTCATCAGGTCCGCCAGGTTGTCGCCGCAGGCCACATACCAGTCGCCGCCCTTGACCAGGAGCAGCAGCATATCGTTGGCTCCCAGGCCCCACCTGGCCCCCAGCTCCCGGGCGTAGTCCTCGCTGGACCAGCCCCGGATATCGTCCACGGCGGCCACCGCCACCACGGCGTAATATTGCTTGTTCCAGGCGGTGTCATAGTCCTGGATGGTCTGCCGGGTCTCCTGGTCCAGCAGGCCCGCCTCGTCGCAGATCCAGTTGTAATAGGACACCTCCGGCAGGGCGGCGGGCTTTTTGCTGATGCCGTAAACGCCGGAGCCGATGATGGCCAGGATCAGCACCACCAGCGCAAAGCCCCGTTTTTGATAGAATTTCATGGTGACGCCACCGGTCCTTTCGGGGAAAGTCTGTGTGCGGGCATCAGCCCCGGAGCTCCAGCAGCTTCTGCTTCAGCTCGCCCTCGATGCGGCCCAGCTCCACCTCGGCGGCCTTGCGCTTCTCGGCCCCCTCCTTTTGGATGTTCATCACCTCGTCCAGGGTGGAGATCAGCTGCTGGTTGGTGTGTTGCAGGGTCTCGATATCCACGATGGAGCGCTCGGCCTCCTTGGCGGTGGCGATGGTGCCCATCTTCAGGGTGTCGGCGTTCTTGCGCAGGAGCTGGTTGGTCATCTCGGTGACGGCGTTCTGGGCGGCGGTGGCCTGACGGCTGTGCTCCATGCCCAGGGCCAGCACCATCTGGCTCTTCCACAGGGGAATGGTGTTCACCAGGGAGGACTGGATCTTCTCGATCATCTGGGTGTCGTTGTTCTGCAGCAGGCGGGTCTGGGGACCCATCTGCACGGACACCATCCGGGTCAGCTCCAGGTCGTGGAGCTTCTTTTCAAACCGGTTGCACAGGTTCACCAGGTCGTTATAGGCCTGGGCGTCCTCCGCCAGGCCGGACTGCTCCGCCTTTTTGCGCAGCTCCTCCAGCTCCGTGGACCGCACCTCCGCCAGCCGCTTCTTCCCGGCCAGAATGTACATGGTCAGCTCCTTGTAATACTTCAGGTTCAGCTCATACATCTGGTCAAACATGGCCACATCCTTCAGCAGGGTGATCTGATGCTGCTCCAGGCTCTGGGCGATCTTGTCCACGTTGGCCTCCACCTTGCCGTACTGGGCCTTCATGGTCTCCAGCCGGCTGCCGGTCCTTCTGAACAGGCCCGCCAGGCCCTTCTTTTCCTCCTCCTCGCCGAAGCCCTTCAGCTCCACCACCAGCTGGCTCAGGTCCTTGCCGATCTCGCCCAGGTCCTTGTTGCGGACGCTGTTCAGGGCGTTTTCGGAAAAGCCCGCCACGCTCTTCTGGGCCGCCGCGCCGTATTGCAGGATCATGTTGGTGTCCCGGATGTCGATCTTGTGGGAGAAATCCTCCACCGCCTTCTTTTCCGCGTCGGTCAGCAGCTTGTCGTCCATCTCCACGGGCTCGATTTTCTTTTCCTCCTCCACCTGGGGGGCCTCCGGGGCTTCCGGAGTCAGGGTCAGGGTGGGCACTGCCTCGGCGGCAGCGGCGGTGGGGTCCAGGGTCAGCTGAGGGGTCATGTTATCGGTCATGGTAATCGTCCTTCCTTTATGAGTAATGGTGTCTTAAAGCTCCAATTGGATCCCGTCGTCCTGGGGGCCGTCGTCAGGCTTTGCCCGGGTGCGGTGGATGGGGTCGTCGCTGAGGCCCTCCCGGGCCATCATGTTGTCCAGCACCGTGATATCCGTGGAGATATCCAGGGCCTGATCGCCGAACAGGCTGTCCAGCTGCCGCTCGAAGGCGGTGACGATGGTGCTCATCATGCCCCGCACCCGCTCCATGGTGCCGGTGATGTTCTCCCCCTGGACGCCCTGGCGGCTCATGTCGTCATAGGCCCGCAGCAGCTTCAGGGTGGTGGGCAGGTAGTAGCTCATGAACTTGCGGATCTGGGGCAGCTGGGAGGGATTCTTCTGCACCTGCTGAAAAATCTTGTCGGACACCAGGGAAAGCCGCTCAATCTGGGCGCTGATGGTCACATCCTGGATGCTGTCGTTCAGGCGGCGCATTTCGTCCAGAGCCCCCTGGCCCTCAGATACCATCTGGTCCAGCTCCGGATTGCCGGTGGTTTTCGGCTCCTGGGGCACCTCCTCCACGATGTCCTTGCAGAACAGCCGGGCGATGCCGTATACCACGGCGGAGGCCGCCAGGGCTATGACAAAGTGCCCCGGCCGGTACAGGGGGAACAGCAGGGCATACAGCACCCATGCGGCCGCCGCCGCATACAGCGGCGCAGCCGGTTTGTGAACGATTTTTTTCATCCCATCGCCTCCGAATTTGCGTTAAGACCATTATACCCCACAGGCCATTTTCGGTCAAGAAAAAAGCCTGTGGGGCGGGGAAAATCAGATGGCCACGGGGATCTTTTCGTCAAAGGGCAGGGGGTCGTACCCCTCCAGGCGGAAGCTGTCCCGGGTGAAGCGATAGAAATCCGTCACCTCCGGGTCCATGACAAAGGCCGGGGCCGGGCGGCCCTGCCGCTCCAGCAGCTGCCGCACCAGGGGGACGTGCCGGTCATAGATGTGTGCGTCGGCGATGACGTGGACCAGCTCCCCGGCCTCCAGGCCGGAGGCCTGGGCCATCATATGCACCAGCACGGCATACTGGGCCACGTTCCAGTTGTTGGCCGTCAGCATATCCTGGCTGCGCTGGTTCAGAATGGCGTTCAGGGTCCGGCCCGACACGTTGAAGGTCACGGAATAGGCGCAGGGGTACAGGGCCATCTCGTGCAGGTCCTGGAAGTTATACAGATTGGTCATGATCCGCCGGGAGGCGGGGTTGTGCCGCAGGTCATACAGCACCCGGTCCACCTGGTCAAACGCCCCCTCCGGGTATTGGTGCTTCACCCCCAGCTGATAGCCGTAGGCTTTGCCGATGGAGCCGTTTTCGTCGGCCCAGCTGTCCCAGATGTGGCCCCGCAGGTCGTGGATGTTGTTGGACTTCTTCTGCCAGATCCACAGAAGCTCGTCGATGCAGGTTTTGAAATAGGTGCGGCGGATGGTGAGAATGGGAAACTCCTGCCGCAGGTCATAGCGGTTGATGATGCCGAATTTCTTCACCGTGTGGGCCGGAGTACCGTCCTCCCAGTGAGGGCGGACGTTCTGGTCTGTGTCCCACACCCCGTTTTCCAGGATGTCCCGGCAGTTCTGCTGAAATACTTCATCGGCGCGGCTCATAGGCGGCCCCTCCTTATACGTTTTGGGGTTATTGTACCATAACGGGGGGAGCATAGCAATAAAAATCCCGGCAGCAAGGCTGCCGGGATTCACTGGAAGCACCCCATATAGCTCAGGCCGGATCGGATTCATCCTTGAATTCAGATCGAAACAGCAGAAGCATGATCGCAGAATAGATGAGAAAGCAGACGTTCAGCCCAAGAACAGCGGGGATGGCCGGGAAGACGTTGTGAGACACGGTGGCATACATGGCTAAGGGATAGCTCAGCAGCGGGAAAAGAAGGCCGCAGTATCTGCGCCAGCGTAGCAGCCACCACGTGTTGCAGGTAAACACCAGCGCAACGAGAAAGTAGGTATTATTGAAGATAAGGGACAATGTGCAAAGCACAATGTTGATCAATTGAAGAAGCATACCCCGCCTGAACTGTTGGACGGTATACTTTTGCAGAGGACTCCACATAGGCAACCTCCTAGGAACGTGGGCCAACGCTCTTGTAAACGTTATAGCCATCCAGTGCCTGTGCATAGCAATTCTGATAGTAACTTTCACTCTTGTTATAACTCGTAGTCCTGGACCCGCTATCGATCTCTGCTCTTCTCGTACTAGAGGGTGAGGCATCTTCATATGCCTCGTATGAAACCGTTCTTATGGTCATGTTATAGGGATACTCGGAACTGTTAACATTAACATAACGTGAAAATATTGCTGTACAGGTATAACAATTCATCGATCCGGCTGCAATGGAAGCATACACACTTACAACGACGTTAAATGCAGTACAAATGGCTTGCACAATAGTATTTGTCACAATCAGTCCCAAAACAGAGGTAATCAGAGTTGACACAAATACTGCAGTCGACCAACTCTTATTCTGTGAAAAGCGCACTTCAAACCTCATGTCCTCATAAACCCGTACAGTATTTCCGTCCATGGTCGTACTATACCTTATGATGTCTTCAAAGGGCGATGTGCCAACGTACTTCACGAGTTGCGGATAAATATCTGCTCCCGCAGAACTGAATGGCTGAATGGAATTATGCATTTCAGATGGTGTGTTGCTGACGAAAATGATTTCCTCCGCTTGACTGATGTGATCTTCCGCATAAGCAATAATGTCCGTCCAAAATGCGGAACTAGATGGCTCAAAGGGCATTGGATAATCAGAAATATACCACTGGTACACTGTATCCGGATTATGAGAATACTTAATTGAAACTGTCATGGAATGGTGAGTATCATTTGTAATTATCGTCGCATCTCGGTCTTCGGATTGTAAAATGAACATATCACCATCTTCGGCCGCATAGAGACCGGGCAGTTCACTTTTGTTCGGAAGAGCCGAGGCAACAGTTGTAGAGGATAGTGAAAAGAGAAGTACGAAAATTAGGAAAATAGATAATCTTTTTTTCATATATAACCTCCATTTCAATTTCACGCGCAGAAGTAGTGAAAATATAAGTAAACGACAAATCCTCCTTTCTGCAATAATTATATAAAATATTATCGCATATATATTTGCTTTTGTCAATTACAAACATAATTAATCAAAAAAACAGTGCGATTTGCCAAATGCAGTTATTGCGTGTGCAGAGAAGCTAAACCCTGCCATAAGCAAAATCTGTTTGCTGCCGCGGAAAATAACTGGTATACTATATATGTATGACTATGTGAATCAGGAGGAAATGACTATGCAGTATGATGTGCTGATCGTGGGCGGAGGCCCCGGCGGAATCTACTCCGCCTATGAGCTGCTGGAGAAGCGGCCGGACCTGAAGATCGCCCTGTTTGAGGCGGGCCACGCCCTGGCCCGGCGGCACTGTCCCATTGACGGGGACAAGGTGAAGTCCTGCGTCAAGTGCCCCACCTGCGCCATTATGAACGGCTTCGGCGGGGCCGGGGCCTTTTCCGACGGCAAGTACAACATCACCAACCAGTTCGGCGGCACCCTGCACGAGCACATCGGCAAGAAGCGGGCCCTGGAGCTGATGGAATACGTGGATCAGATCAACGTGGAAAACGGCGGCCAGGGGACGCACCTGTACTCCACCGGCGCGACGCCCATCAAGAAGCTGTGCCTGGAGAACGACCTGCACCTGCTGGACGCGTCGGTGCGGCACCTGGGCACGGACAAGAACCTGGTGGTGCTGGAGCACCTGTACAACATCCTGAAGGACGGCGTGGACATTTTCTTCGATACCCCGGTGCGGGCCGTGGAGCGCGTGGACGGCGGGTATCGGGTGGTGACGGACAAGGCCAGATATCAGGGCCGGTACTGCGTCATCTCCGTGGGCCGCAGCGGCAGCAAGTGGATGGAGGACGTGTGCCGTGAGCTGGAGATCGCCACCCGGTCCAACCGGGTGGACATCGGCGTGCGGGTGGAGCTGCCCTATGAGGTGTTTGCCCACCTTACCGACGAGCTGTATGAGAGCAAGATCGTGTACCGGACGGAGAAGTTCCAGGACCGGGTGCGGACCTTCTGCATGAACCCCAAGGGAGCGGTGGTCAATGAGAACACCAACGGCATCGTCACCGTCAACGGCCACAGCTATGAGGACCCGGCCATGCATACGGAGAACACCAACTTCGCCCTGCTGGTGGCCAAGCACTTCTCCGAGCCCTTCAAGGACTCCAACGGCTACGGCGAGAGCATTGCGCGGCTGTCCAATATGCTGGGCGGCGGCGTGATCATCCAGCGGTTCGGCGACCTGATCCGGGGCCAGCGGTCCACCCCCAAGCGCATTGAGGAGAGCTTCGTGACCCCCACCCTGTCCGCCACCCCCGGCGACCTAAGCCTGGTAATGCCCAAGCGCATCCTGGACGGCATCATCGAGATGATCTATGCTCTGGATAAGATCGCCCCGGGCACCGCCAACGACGACACCCTGCTCTACGGCGTGGAGGTGAAGTTCTATAACATGGAGGTGCAGCTGGACAACAACCTCCAGACCTGCTACCCGGGGCTGTTCGTCATCGGCGACGGCAGCGGCGTGACCCACTCCCTGTCCCACGCCAGCGCCAGCGGCGTGTATGTGGCCCGCTATATCGCGGAAAACGCGTGAAAATTGAATAAGTAATCGCACCCCCGGCGGAATCCCGCCGGGGGTGCGTTGGTTTATTCAAGACTCAGAAGCAGAACTGGAACGCGCAGAAGCCGGCGTACAGCACCAGCAGCACGATGCCCTGCCAGCGGGACAGCTTGCCCCTGGCCAGGGCGGGCACCGTCAGCAGCAGCATTACCAGCATCATCAGGGGGATATCCACCACCAGGGAGGCGTTGTACCCGGCGATGGTCTTTTCCTGAGGCACCTGGAAGGGGGACAGGGTGGTGGACAGGCCGCTGACCAGCACCAGGTTAAACAGGTTCGCCCCCACGATGTTGCCCAGGGACAGGGCACTGTGGCCCTTTACCAGGGAGGTGATGGCGGTGACCAGCTCCGGCAGGGAGGTGCCCAGGGCCACGAAGGTCAGGGCAATGACGGACTCCGGCACGCCCAGCCCCTGGGCGATGAGGGTGCCGTTGTTCACCAGCAGGTTGGCTCCCACGGCGATGAAGGCCGCGCCGATGACCAGCAGCAGGATGTCCTTGCCCATGGAGGGGGTGCCGTCAATGGCCTCGTCCGCGCCGCCGGCCTGCACGGTGTCCCGGAAGCTCTGGCGCACGGTGAGGACCATGTACACCACGAACATCACCAGCAGCACAATGCCCGCCAGCCGGGTGAAGGCCCCGTTGGTATAGGCGATGGCGGCATAGAACACGGCGGCGATGAAGAAGAAGATTACCGGGGTCCGCAGGCTCCTGCGGTCCGCCTCCGAGGGGCGGATGGCGATGGTCAGGGCCGCGATCAGGGCGGTGTTGCAGATCACCGAGCCGATGGCGTTGCCGTAGGCGATCTCGCCGTGGCCGCTGACGGCGGAGGTGGCGGACACCATCACCTCCGGCAGGGTGGTGCCGATGGAGACCACCGTGGCGCCGATGAGAATTTCCGGCACATGGAACCGGTGGGCCAGCCCCGTGGCCCCGTCCACGAACCAGTCGCCGCCCTTGATCAGCAGCACCAGACCCACGATGAACAGAAGAATGGGTACGAGCATTGTGTTGTTCCTCCTTAGTTTTTACAGCATACTGCTGATAAAAATTTCCAGTCCGATGAAGATCAGGATGGCCCCGCCCAGGATCTGGGCCCGGCCGGCAAGGCGCATGCCGAATTTCCGCCCCAGCACCAGGCCCCCCAGACAGATGCACAGCGTTACCGCCGCGATAATCAGGGAACAGACCAGGGCCATGAGCCAGTCATACTCCGCAATGGTGAAGCCCACGGACAGGGCGTCGATGGACGTGGCCACCCCCTGCACCAGCAGGGCGCCCAGGCCCAGTCTGGGGGCGTCGTCGTCTCCGCCGCCGCCCCGGATGCCCTCGATGAGCATTTTCCCGCCGATGAAGCCCAGCAGGGCCAGGGCGATCCAGGGGATCAGCTTTTCAAAGGCCCGGAAATACTGCACGATGGTGTGGACGCAGATCCACCCCGTCATGGGCATCAGGGCCTGGAAGGCGGCAAACACCCCGGCAATGCCCAGCATCCGCCGCCGGGACATGTGGGGTTCGTTGAGGCCGTTGGCCAGGGACACGGAAAACGCGTCCATAGCCAGCCCCACCCCCAGCAGCACGCTGTTGAAAAAGAACAGGATATTCCACTGCATGTTCGTTTCTCCTTTTTTCGTGAAAATTCCATGAAAAAACCCGGACATGGCCGGGGGCCATGTCTGGGCTCGAAGGCGAACAGACAGACGAGTCCCATGCATCCCGCGGCAGTGATACATGAGTCTCGCAAATTAAAGCAAGCCAGGCCGCCAGGCGGCCAGTATGTTGACGTGCTGCGGACAAAGAATCCGCTTGCTACTCCCTCACAGAGTTTTCAGTTTGTTTATGATACCACAGCCCGCCCCCTCCGTCAACGTTTTTTTCGGAAGATTCTGTTGCCCCGGCGGACAAAAACGTATATAATGGGGGACAATACAGGAAAAACCACCGGGAGGAAGCATCATGCAGCGCATCAGCAAGGAAAACTATTATCTGAACATCGCCCAGACGGTGCTGGAACGGGCCACCTGTCTGCGCCGGGTGTACGGGGCCATCATCGTGAAAAACGACGAGATCATCTCCACCGGCTACAACGGCGCGCCCCGGGGGCGGCGCAACTGCGTGGACATGGGCTACTGCACCCGGGAGCGGCTGCAGGTTCCCCGGGGGGAGCGATACGAGCTGTGCCGCAGCGTCCACGCCGAGGCCAACGCCATCATCTCCGCCAGCCGCCGGGACATGGTGGGCGGCACCCTGTACCTGGTGGGCCGCAACGCCCAGACCGGGGAGCTGCTGCCGGACGCCACCTCCTGCCCCATGTGCCGCCGCCACATCATCAACGCGGGCCTGGAGCGGGTGGTGATCCGCCATACCCCCACGGAGTTTCAGGTGGTGGACGTGCAGGACTGGATCGACAGCGAGGACGACGTGCCCCAGGCGTGAGACAAAACGGGAATTCACCGGCGTGTGCCGGGAAAATATATGGGACGAAAGGGAATTGCGATCATGTTGGACGAGAGAAAAGAGGAGGCATTCTGTACCATCCTGCGTGAGGAGCTTCAGCTGGCCACCGGATGCACGGAGCCCATCGCCGTGGCCTATTGCGCGGCCCGGCTGCGCCAGGTGCTGGGGCAGAGACCCTGCCGCATTCTGGCGGAGGTCAGCGGCAACATCCTGAAAAATGTCAAGTCCGTGGTGGTGCCCAACACCGGGGGCCGCCGGGGCCTTCCGGCGGCCATCGCCGTGGGCATGGTGGCCGGGGATCCGGAGGCCCGGCTCCAGGTCATCGCCCATGTGACGGAGGCGGACGCCCCCGCCATTCAGGCATACCTGGACAGCACGGACATCCGCATCGACTGCCCGCCCACCCCCCGGATGCTGGACATCCGGCTCACCGGCTGGACCGGCGACGGACACCGGGCCGTGGTCCATGTGGCCAACAACCACACCAATATCATCTATGTGGAGCGGGACGGGGAGGTCCTGCTGGAAAAGCCCCACTCCGACTCCGCCGAGGACAATTTGCAGGACAAGAGCGTGCTGAACGTCCGGGATATCCTGACCTTTGCCGAGACGGTGGACGTCTCCCGCATCGAGGACTCCGTGGGCCGGCAGCTCGAATGCAACACCGCCATCGCCCGGGAGGGCCTGCGGGGGGACTGGGGGGCCAACATCGGCTCCACCCTGCTGCTGTCCGGCGGCGACGTGGAGACCCAGGCCCGGGCCTGGGCCGCCGCCGGGTCCGACGCCCGGATGAACGGCTGCGAGATGCCGGTGGTGATCTGCTCCGGCTCCGGCAACCAGGGCATCACGGCCTCCGTCCCCGTGTGGCGCTACGGCCAGCAGACCGGCCGGGACCGGGAGACCATCCTGCGGGCGGTGTGCCTGTCGGACCTGATCACCATCCACCAGAAAACCGGCATCGGCCGCCTGTCCGCCTACTGCGGGGCGGTGTCTGCCGGGGTGGGGGCAGGCTGCGGCATTGCCTGGCTCCGGGGCGCGGGGTATGAGGGCATCTGCCAGACCATCACCAACGCCGTGGCCATGATCTCCGGGTGCATCTGCGACGGGGCCAAGGCCAGCTGTGCCAGCAAGATCGCCATGGGGGTGGAGACCGGCCTGCTGGGGTACAATATGTACCTGCGGGGCAACAGCTTCCAGCCCGGCGACGGCATCGTGGGCCGGGACGTGGAGGAGACCATCCGCAACGTGGGCATCCTGGCCTCTCAGGGCATGAAGGAGACGGACCGGGTGATCCTGAAGATCATGACGGAGTGATTCCATATGCTGCGCAACTATAAATTCATCATCGCCTATGACGGCACCCGTTTTTTCGGCTGGGAGCGCCAGCCGGGGCGGGACACCATCCAGGGGAAGCTGGAGAGCGTGCTGACCCGGCTCCAGGGCAGTCCCGTGGAGATCATCGGCGCGGGACGCACCGACGCCGGGGTCCATGCCCGGGCCATGGCGGCCAACGCCCAGCTGGACGTGGATCTGTCCCCGGAGGAGATCCGGGACTATATGAACCGCTATCTCCCCGACGCCATCGCCGTCCGGGAGGTGAAGGAGGCCGCCCCCCGGTTCCACGCCCGGTATAAGGCCCTGGGCAAAACCTATCGCTATGTGTGCTTCGACGGGCCGGTGAAGCCGGTGTTCGACCGGAAGTATGTCACCCTGCTGGATTTTCACCCGGACCTGGAGCGGATGCAGCAGGCGGCGGCATATTTGCAGGGACAGCACGACTTCGCCAGCTTCTGCGGCAATCCCCGGATGAAAAAATCCACCGTCCGGCTGGTGGACAGCATCACCGTGGTGCGGCAGCGGGACCGCATCGTGTTCACCTTCCACGGCACCGGCTTTTTGCAGAACATGGTGCGCATCCTGGTGGGCACGCTGCTGGAGGTGGGCCGGGGGACCCGGCAGCCGGAGGATATGCCCGCCCTGCTGGAGGCCCGGGACCGCCGCCTGGCAGGGCCCACCGCCCCGCCGGAGGGCCTGTGCCTGATGAAAGTCGACTACTGATCGTAATATCCGACAGAAAAATTACCTATTGTATCAAAAAATCCTGCCTTCGCGCGGGTGAAGGAGCCGATATGGAAGAATTGCTGCAGCAGATCCTACAGGAGTGCCGCCCGTACACCGGCCAGGGCGCCCTGGCCTCCTATATCCCGGAGCTGGCCCGGCAGGACCCGGACCGCCTGGGTATCGCCGTGTTCCACAAGGACGGCAACATGGTGGAGGCCGGCGACAGCCGCCGCTGCTTCACCATCCAGAGCGTGATGAAGCCCCTTTTGCTTCTGCTGGCCCTGCAGGACAACGGCCGGGAGACCGTCCGGGCCCATGTGGGGGTGGAGGCCACCGGCAAGCCCTTTGACGCCATCAACGTGGCGGACAACGCCCTGCTGGCCAAGCACCTGAACCCCATGGTCAACGCCGGGGCCATCCTCATGTGCCAGCTGGTGGGGGGCGAGACCTATGACCAGCGGTTTGCCCGGCTGTTGGGCTTTATCCGCCGCCTGGCCGCCAACGAGAAAATCGACCTTGACGAGGAGGTCTACCACTCCGAAAAGGCCACCGGCTCCAAAAACCGGGCCCTGGCCTATCTGCTGAAGGCCCACGGCCTGATCCACGGCGATGTGGAGGAGCTGCTGGACTGCTATTTCCGGGCCTGCTCCATCCGGGTCAGCGCGGCGGACCTGGCCCGCATCGGCTGCGTGCTGGCCTGCCACGGCCAGCTGCCGGACGGCCAGCGCCTGTTCCCGGCGGCCTATGGCCGGTTCGTCAACGCCAACCTGATGACCTGCGGCATGTACGACGGGTCCGGAGACTTCGCCATCCGGGTGGGGGTTCCGGCCAAAAGCGGCGTAGGCGGCGGCATCATGGCGGTGGTGCCCGGCCGTATGGGCGTTGGCCTGTTTGGACCGGCTCTGGACGAAAAGGGCAACAGCCTGGCCGGTATCCGGGCGCTGGAGCTGCTGTCCGCCCGGCTGGACCTGAGCGTATTCTGATACGGATAAGAAACGGAGGATTCCCATGAAGGTTCTTGATTTTCAGGCCGTGAAGGCCATCGCCGCCGGCACGCCGGACAGCGAGCTCATCCGCTGGGTGGACGAGGCCCTGCGGGAAAAACCCGGCTACACCCTGCCCCCCAAGATTCACATCTCCCAGCAGGACGGCGACTATTACAACGTCATGCCCTGCATCTGTGAGCGGGGCAACCTGGCCATGGTGAAGATGATCGGCCGCCACGGCATCAAGCGGGGCGAGGAGCGCTCCGTGATGATGGGCGACATCCTGCTCTACGAGTCCGACACCGGCATTCTCAAGGCCCTGATGGACGGGGAGTACATCACCACCCTGCGCACCGGCATCTCCGCCGCCCACTCCGCCCGGCTGTTCACCCGGCCGGACTTTGAAACCGTGGGTCTCATCGGCCTGGGCAACATCATGACCGTGTGCATCCGGTCGTTTATCGCTTCTCTGCGGGCGGAGGGGGACCGCCGCCCCATTACCCTGAAGCTCATCCGTTACCACGGCCACGAAAACCGCATCATGAATCTGTTCCGCCAGGACCCGGACGTGCACTTTGTCCTGTGCGACACCTATGAGCAGGTCATCGGCGGCTCTGACCTGGTGATCTCCGCCATTACCAAGGTCACGGAGAACTTCGTCACCGACGAATACTTCAAGGAGGGCTGCACCGTCATCCCCATCTGCACCATGGGCTTCCAGAACTGCGACCTGTTCTTTGACCGGGTGTTCACCGACGAAATTGAGCAGATCCGGGGCTTCAGGTATTTCGATCACTTCGCCCCCGTCACCACCAACGTCACCGACGTGCTCAACGGCGCTGCCCCTGGCCGCACGGACAATGTCCAGCGCATCCTGGTGTATAACTACGGCATCGCCATCCACGACCTGGTTTTTGCCGCCAACATCTATGGCCGCGCCGCCGTTCCCGACACACCGTATCACTACTGCCGGAAAAAATACTTTATCTGACGTTTTTCACACAATATACTGCCCCAAAAACCAAGGCTTTTGGGGCAGTCAGCTTGTCAAAAAGACTTTTTTGACAAGCTGATATTTGTACATTGCGTTATTGCATTAAAGCCCCAAAACTGATATAATACATAAATCACGCCGAACTTTATGCATCGGCGGATAAGATATTTTATAGGAGGAACGAGATGACAGCTATCAAACGGTGCTGCGCACTGGCTCTGGCGGTTCTGATGATCCTGACCGCCCTGCCGGTGACGGCATTCGCCCAGGCAGCTGAGCAGGAGGTCAACGCCTCCCTGCAGGAGACCACGGTCAGCGGTATCGCCAACGATATCGCCCGCCAGGTCCTGCGCAGCGGCCAGAAAAACGGCGAAAAAATTCAGATGGAGAACACCGCGAAGCTCGACGACAACGACGAAGTCGAGATCATCGTGGTGGTCAACGACTCCGTGGCTGACCCGGATTCCCGGGCCCAGGTCAACGCCCTGCTGCGCACGCAGAAGAGCGCCCTGGCCCAGATCAACCGGGCCATTGACGGGCAGGTGGAGCCCCAGCGGCAGTATACCACCCTGCTCAACGGCTTTTCCGCCACAGTGACCTATGGCCAGTACAAGGCCATCCGGAAGCTGGACTGCGTGCAGTCCGCCTTCATTTCCCCCACCTTTGAGCTGCTGCCCGACACCGCCAACAGCAACCGGATGATCGGCGGCGGTATCTATAATACCACGGGCTTCACCGGCGAGGGGATGCTGGTGGCCATTCTGGATACCGGCGTGGACATGGGCCACGAGATCTTCAAAACCGCCCCCAAGAGCCCCTCCCTGACCCAGGAAAAGCTCCGGACCCTGCTGGAGACCTATGATTTCCAGGTGGAGAGCATCATCAAGGGCATCAGCGTGTCCAACCTGTACTACAGCGCCAAGATTCCCTTCCAGTTCGACTACGGCGACAAGGATAAGGACGGCAATCCCGGCGAAAAGGGCAGCCACGGCACCCATGTGGCCTCCACCGCCGCCGGTAATGTGGGCGTCAACGAGGCCGCCATGGGCGTGGCGCCCCAGGCCCAGATCATCAACATGAACGTGTTCAAGTCCACCGGCGGCGCGTCCTATGCGGACATTCTGGCCGCTCTGGAGGACTGCATCCTGCTGGGCGTGGACGTGGCCAACCTGAGCCTGGGCTCCGACTGCGGCTACATCGACTATGACAGCGAGGACGCCTTCACCAAGAGCCTGCTGGACGTGTTCGAGCGCACCGGCGAGAGCGGCGTGTCCCTGGCTGTGGCCGCGGGCAACGCCTATAACGCCGCCTATGGCGACGCCTTCGGCGGCAAGGCCCTGGCCTCCAACCCCGATTACGGCCTGGTCAGCGAGCCCTCCACCTATGGCGAGTCCCTGTCCGTGGCCGCCGTGTCCAACGGCATGGTCAAGGGCCCCTATGTCACCGTGGGCGGCAAGAACCTGGCCTATCAGGACAGCGCCACCATCAGCGAGGACGAGAACGCCAAGCCCTTCCGCGGCCTGTCCGCCCGGGGCTCCATCGAGTATGTGGTGGTTCCCAACTACGGCGCGGAGGAGGACTATGCGGGCCTGGACCTGACCGGCAAGATCGCCCTGGTGCAGCGGGGCGGCGGTATGTACTATGAGCAGAAGGAGCGCAACGCCGCCAACGCCGGCGCCATTGGCATGCTGGTGTACAACAACGTCCCCGGCATGCTGTACATGTCCATCACCGACTGGAAGATCCCCTGCGCGTTTATCTCCCAGGCCGCCGGTGAATACATGAAGCAGCAGGAGGCCAAGACCCTGTCCGTGGCCTCCGCCGACGCCCTGGTGGAATCCCCCACCTATGGCATGGCCGACTTCTCCAGCTGGGGCGCTACCCCTGAGCTGACCCTGAAGCCGGAGATCACCGCCCCCGGCGCGGGCATCTATGCCGCCGTGCCCGGCGGCTATGAGAGCATGGACGGCACGTCCATGGCCTCCCCCCACGCGGCCGGCGGCATGGCCATCGTCCAGCAGGCCCTGAAGGCCCGGGACAACAGCATGACCGGCGCCCAGCGCAAGCACATGACCGACACCCTGCTCATGAGCACCGCCCATGTGATCTATGACGACAACGGCGTGCCCTATTCCCCCCGGAAGCAGGGCGCTGGCCTGATGAGCATCAACGACGCCGTGAACACCCGGGGTTATCTGTCTGTGGAGGGCATGGAGCGTCCCAAGCTGGAGCTGAAGGACGATCCCGCCATGAAGGGCGTGTACACCATGACCTTCACCGTCCACAACACCGGCAGCGACACCCTGTATTACGACGTGACCCCCCTGGTGCTGACCGATACCACCGAGGCCTATGTCAACGGCAGCGGGCAGGAGTTTTCCACCATCAGCGGAAGCTCTCGGCTGCTCCCCCACACCTTCACCACCAACTGCGAGAATAACCGCGTGTCCGTGGCTCCCGGCAAGACCGCCGACGTCACCGTCACCGTCACCGTTACCGACGAGGGCCGGAAGATGCTGGCCCAGTTCCCCAACGGCAGCTATGTGGAGGGCTTCGTGACCCTGACCCAGGTGGCCGCCGACGGCAGCGCCCTGACCGATCCCATTGACCTGGGCCTGCCGTTCCTGGCCTTCTACGGAGACTGGACCAAGGCTCCCATCATGGATTCCACCGATTACTGGGAGACGCTGGACGGCTCTGCCAGCCAGGCCCAGGCGTACATGAACACCGCCTTTTCCTCCTCCAGCGAGAACACGGTGGACACCTATCTGGGTGACAACAACTACACCACCGTTCCGTATCTGGCGGACCGCAACGCCATTTCCCCCAACAACGATGACTTCATGGACAGCCTCACCGGTATCTACACCGGCCTGCTGCGCAACACCAAGAGCCTGAAGTATACCATCACCGGCGCCAACGGCCAGGTGTACTACAGCAAGGACTGCGAGTATGTGGGCAAGTCCATCTACAGCTACGACTATTACCGCATTGTGCCCGCCGGTGTGGACGCCGAATATGACGGCATCGAGCCCTGGTACGGCACCGATTCCCACAACGCCAAGCTGCCCAACAACACCAAGGCCACCGTGACCATCGAGGCCACCCTGCCCTATGGCGACGGCGTGGGGACCAACCAGAAGCACTCCTGGTCCTTCCCCATCACCATCGACACCGAGGAGCCTCATGCCGACAACCTGAAGGTCACCGAGTCCGAGGGCCGGTACTATCTGAGCCTGGACGTGTCCGATAACCAGTATGTGGCGGCCGTGGTGTTCTACAACATCAAGAACAGCGAGATGCTCTATGGTATGCAGGGCTTCGGCGAGGACAAGCCCGGCGTCACCAGCCACATCAAGGAGTATGACATCACCGGCTTCGGCGAGACCTTCGGCATGATCGTCCACGACTACGCCGGCAACTCCAAGGTGTATACAGTCACCGCCAAGGGCAACCCCGACGATCACGGCACCATCACGCCCACCAACATCCTCTGGACCGAGAACTTCAACGAGAAGTGGCTCCCCGACGACTGGAGCACCGTCAGCCACAGCAGCTCCATGAACCATTGGTACCGCGACCAGGACTACATGGCCGCCGTGGATCATGACGACGACAACCAGCAGGACGAGTGGCTGATCTCCCGCACCACCGATATCAGCGGCGTGGATACCGAGGTCCACATGGTCTTCGATTTCTACACCACCTATTGGTACACCGTGGAGTATAAGCACTGCAACCTGCAGGTCATGGCCTCCGGCGACGGCGGCGAGAACTGGCAGGAGATCTGGAACCTGCAGCGGGATTCCGGCCTGTTCACCGCCTGGACCAAGACCCAGGCCAAGGTGACCATCCCCGAGAGCCTGCAAAACAGCAAGGACCTGCGCTTCGCCTTTGTCTACACCGGTAAGGGCGGCTCCACCCTGTCTATGGACAACGTCCAGCTGTACGCCGAGGAGCGGGACAACTATGTGGCCGTCACCGCCACCGCCGGTGAGGGCGGAACCATCACCCCCGCCGGTCAGACCCTGGTGAAGAAGGGTACCAGCAAGACCTTCGACATCGCCCCCGCCCAGGGCTATGAGATCGTCAACGTCAACGTGGACGGCACGGATCTCGGCCCCATCAGCTACTACACCTTCCAGCGGGTGGGCGTGGACCACACCATCTCCGCCACCTTCCAGAAGGCCCAACCGTCCGGCGACGTGGCCATTTTCAACAACGATTTCAACGCCGACGACTTCCCCGGCCAGGGCTGGACCACCCAGAACACCAACCGCGGCGGCAAGTATTTCAACTGGCACCAGGGCCGCAACACCATCATGTCCACGGGCACCGAGGACAAGCAGGCCATGGTGGACCCCGACGAGTATGACGAGGATGAGAACACCGGCGGCGACAAGCAGGACGAGCTGCTGATCTCCCCGGTGGTGGATCTCACCGGCAAGGCCGCCACCCTGTCCTTTGACTATGGCTTTGCCCGCTCCGCCCTGTACAGCGGCAAGATGACCTTCACCGCCGAGGCCAGCACCGACGGCGGCAAGACCTGGACCATCATCTGGAACGCCAAGGACGTGCCCCAGGGCTCCGGCTATGTCCAGACGGGCCTGGCGGAGCTTGCCGTGCCCGAGGCATACCAGACCTCCGGCGTCCAGTTCGCCTTCCGCTATTACAAGACCGCCTATACCGGCTCCGGCCAGGTGATGGTGGACAACGTCAAGCTCACCGCCCCCGGCGGCAGCATCTATTCCTCTC
>OLYV01000074.1_pt1 | contig 77497 bp, 67 predicted proteins | sample 1644371 | NCBI WGS metagenome assembly OLYV01 (sample SAMEA103958124, study PRJEB25191) | human gut metagenome | biome: human-associated habitat [ENVO:00009003]; feature: intestine environment [ENVO:2100002]; material: feces | place: Germany | collected 2013/2015 | reverse complement strand
CCGCAAAAAGGCCCGCTGTCCGGGTGCGTTGGGAGTTTTCAGATACACCCTAGGTAGACGCGCCGCAGCCGGAGCAGGTTTTGCTTCTGCGATGCTGCGTATGGCTGCATAGCTCATATCGCGCTGCGGCTGCCTGGAGCTCTTGTCAACACGGGAAGCTTCGATGAACAGCCGCGTCAAACTTCTGCAACTCCGTGTATTCCGGGAGATTTTGATTCTGTATTGCTTACAGGCACGTATATCCGCCGTCAACGGAGAGGACTGCGCCGGTTGTAAACGTAGACGCGTCGCTTGCAAAATAGAGGACAAGCCCGACCATTTCGTCCGGCTGGGCGACCCGGCCCATCGGCGTACCACCGATCCATTTGGCGACCACAGGGTCGTTCGGCGTAGAAAGCCGTCTGGCCGTGAGCGGCGTATCGGTAAAGCCGGGGCAGATCGCGTTGACGCGTACGCCGCGCTGCGCCCATTCGTTGGCCATGCACTTTGTCAGCATGATGACACCCGCCTTGGACGAGTTGTACGCGCATTGCTGCTGGGGCAGGGGATTGACGACCAGACCGGACATGGACGCAACGTTCACAATATTGCCGTGTCCCTGCTGCAGCATCCGGTTTCCGAACGTGCGACACATGAGGAACGTGCCCGTTAGATTGACACCGACGACCTTCTGCCAGACCTCCAGCGGCATCTCCTCCGCGGGCGCCAGCTTGTTGACGCCCGCGTTGTTGACCAGAATGTCAAGTCCGTTCGGGAAGATCTCCCACGCCTGTTCCGCAAGGCGCAGCACGTCTTCTTCCTTCGAGATATCCGCCTTCAGCACCGTACAGCTCACGCCCTTGGCGCGCACGGCGGCCTCTGCCTTCGGGAATTCTTCTTCCATCAGACCCGCGATGATAATATTCGCGCCTGCCGCGGCCAGACCCTTTGCAATCTCCAGCCCGATGCCGCGCTCCGCGCCGGTCACAAGGGCGGTCTTGCCCTTCAGACTGAACCGGTCCATTGTAAAATCAGCCATATAAATTTCCTTCCTTCTTATTCCGTCGTAAACGAATAGATGGTCTTGCTGTCAAAGACCTCGCCCGCGCGCAGGACGCAACTTGGCCAGTCCGGATGGTGGATGCAGTCCGGGAAATGCTGCGTTTCGAGGCAGAACGCGGAGCGGTGGCCGTATTGCTCCCCGTTTTTGCCGATGCGCTCTTTCATATGATTGGCCGTAAAGAGCTGCACACCGGGCTGGTCGGTCGTCACGCACATGACGATGCCGCTTTTGAGAGACTTCGCCTCGATCGCCGGGACGCTTCCGTCCAAGCAGAAATTCACGTCGTAGCCGCGGAAGGGTTTCACGCACGGCTCGTCGCTGTCCGCGTCCTTGCCAATGGGCTTGAAGGCGCGGAAGTCCATTGCCGTGCCCGCGACAGGCGCAAGTTCGCCCGTCGGCAAGCAGCCCGCGTCGTTCGGCGTATAGCGGTCGGCATGAATTTTCAGAAGCTGCTCCTGCACTGTGCCCTCACCGTCGAGGTTAAAATAGCTGTGGTTTGTCAGATTCAAAATCGTATCCTGATCGCACTGCGCCGTATAGTGGAGCATCAGCCCGTCTCCCTGCCAGCTGAACTTCACCGATACCGTCAGCGTGCCGGGATACCCCTCCTCGCCGTCCGGCGAGACGCGCGTGAAGCGGACGCCGTCCGGCTCCTCCGTTCCCTGCCAGACGTATTTGTCAAAGCCGCGCAGACCGCCGTGCAGATGGTTCTCACCGTTGTTTTTCGCCAGCCAGTACGTCTTTCCGTTCAGCGCAAATTCCGCGCCGCCGATGCGGTTGCCGAAGCGGCCGATTGTCGCGCCATAGAAACTGGGGTTGCCGGCATAGCCGGCCAAATCGTCATAGCCGAGCACAACGTCGATAAGACGTCCTGCCCGATCGGGAACCTGAACGCTGCAGATCGTCGCACCATAGTCCAAAAGCTCCGCGCGCAGGCCATGCGCATTTTCCATCGTCCAGCAGGATACGGCAGTACCGTCTGCAAGTGTGCCGAACGGACGCTTTGTAATCTTCATGTGGTTTCTCCTTTTCATACAGCACTGCGCCTGCCGGTGTCCCGGCAGGCGCTTAATGGTTACAGGATCCTGTCCGCGCCCAGCAGCCTGATCTTACTGATGCAGTAATCGCGGATGGCATGGATCGGTTCACGCATGAACACATCCAGCGCAACCGTCGTGCGCTCCGTGACCATGACCTGATCGAGGAAGGCGTAGCAGAGATCGGTTGCAAAGTTGACCTTGCGGATACCGGCTTCTACTGCCATGCGGATCTGCTCGTCCGGCACGCCGGAGCCACCGTGGAGCACCAGCGGCAGTTTGCCTGTTGCTTCACGGATGTCGCGGATACGCTGAATATCCAGCACAGGCGCTTTTTTATACCGTCCATGCGCCGTTCCCACCATGACAGCCAGCGCGGAAACGCCGGTTTCCTTTACAAAGCGCTCTGCCTCCGCGACATCGGTATAGTTGCCGAGCACCTCGTCCTTCGTCGCGCCGACATGGCCAAGCTCACCCTCGACCGGAACGCCGGCATAGCTGCAGAGCTCTGCCGCGAGCTTTGTCATGGCAATGTTCTCCTCCAGCGGCAGGGTCGATGCGTCGATCATCACGCCAGTCATGCCCAGACGGATGGCCCGGACAACCTCCGGGATGCCCGCGCCGTGGTCAAGGTGCATGACCGCAGGCTGCGGGAGCTGGCGGATGGCCTCCAGAATGGCGGGCGCGACGAAATTGCCGTCGTTGGTATCGGCCAGACGGCTGAACATCTGGAAGATGACCGGTGCGCCGGTTTCCTTCGCGGCTTCCAGAACACCCATGACGCACTCCTGCGTGTAGCAGTTGAACGCCGGGATCGCGCAACCTTTTTCTTCAGCCAGCGCAAGAATGGATCTTAAATCAGTCAGCATATTTTTTCTCCTTTTAATCCACCGTATCGGAGTCCAGATGCGGGATCAGGCGGCAGAACTCGCGCAGCTCCCATGTATAGTCGCCTTCGACCTCAGCCATGTGATGGATGTACGGGCCGTCGATCAGCTTGCGCTCCCACTTGGTCAGGTTGTTGAACCGTGCCCAGAGGTAGGTGCCGAAGGTATACGGGCCGTCGGCGCTCTCCAGCGTGCCGTTGAGCAGCTGATAGTGGCCGTCGTCCTGATCGAAGCGGCAGATGGTGAATTTGCCGTCCTTGACCTGGAACCACTGGCGCTGGTTCTCCTCGCGCGCAATGGTACCGGGCTTCTTGAGCGAATAGGCGAACGGGCCGCAGTGCCACAGCAGCTCGACGTTCTTGTCCTCGGGGTGGCGGACGGTGAACTCACCGAAGAACGGAGGGTTCTTGCCCAGCGCCGCGCAGGACAGCAGCGCCATGGAGATCGCGCCGTGCATATCGCTCTCGCAGGAGACGATGTAGCCCATGTCGGCCAGAATGCTGTAGGCCGTGCAGGGCATGGCCCCGACGCCCAGCTGCATGGATGTCCAGCACTCGGAGGAAATGACATCGACATCGTATTCCTCGAAGATTTCCTTATAGAGAAGCACAAATGCGTAGATCTTTTTTGCAAGCGGCGGGGTATCCTTGTCCATCTGATAGCGCTCGAACAGGATCTTCGCGCCCTCCTCCAGCTCTGCATCGCGCTCTTTGAGGATGCGGTTATATTTGTCGATAATGACCGCCATATTGACCGGAATGATGTGCATGCCGAAGCGCTGCATCAATTCGCCCTCGTTGAAAATAACGGAGCAGAACGGCTTCGGCCGCAGACCGACCTGCGCGATGCGCATACCGCGGAAATTCTTGATCATACAGGCCACGCGGACGAATTTGTCCAGGCCTTCGGCAAAGATCGGGTCGCTTACGCGGCAATTTTCAATATAGCTGAACGGAACGCCGTAGCGCTGCATCTGGCGGCTGACGCCGAACAGACCGCATTGGCTGTCCGTGTGACGGCTGCCGTCCGGCTCAAATACGTCGTCCAGCGGGCCCCAGAGCAAAACCGGCAGGCCAAGCTCTTTGGTGACCATGGCGGCGACCTCTTCGTTGCCGAAGTTGCTGTTGATGATGAAAATCGCGTCGGCGCGCTCTTTGCGCATCAGATCGACAACAGGCTGCACGTCTTTTTCGTTGTACAATACTTCTACATCGTTAATGCCCTTGAGGTCGACGAACGAGACGTTTTCGCTGGTGAAATGCTCCTCGATATACGCTACGGTTTTTCTTGCGCGCTCCTCCGCATATTCCCAGTTGAAAATACCGGGGCGCGGGGTGCAGTCTCTGCGGATCGGCACAAGACCGATCTTGACATGGTAATTCAGCATACTGATTTCCTCCCTGTCTTTCTATTTGTCAAGCGTTCAAAAGCCCATATTTGTAATGCCGGACACGCTCGTCCAGCTCAGCTCCGTCAATTTCGCCCGTGGCGAGGAATTTTTCCAGAATCGGCAGCGTCGGAATGCCGGAGCGTCCGCCGGGGCGGGTGCATTTGATCGCTGAAACACCGGAGCAGAACCGGCAGCAGGTCTTTGCGTCCCAACCCTGCAGCCAGGCGTAGATATAGGCTCCGTGGAACACATCGCCTGCACCGGTCGAATCGACTGCCTTGACCTTGAAAGCCGGAACTTCAAAAAATTCGTCTCCACAGAGACCGATGCAGCCATCAGCGCCAAAAGTAAAGATCACGGTCTTCGGCCCCTGCGACTGAATGGCGCGCAGGACACGCCGAATATCCGCTCTGCCGCCGGTATAGCCCTCGGTCTGGCACATGACGTTGTAATATGTCTCAGAGCCGATGAAGATGTCCAGATGGCGGTAATTTTCATAGATATCCGGACGGTAATACGCCGCGTCGATGGACACGACGCCGCCTGCCTCGTGCATCCACTCGCAGGCTTTGACGATGGCCGGTGTAAACTGGCCGATATGCAGCGCCTTTGCCGACTGGATATAGTCCTTATCCAAATCTGACGGGGTCAACGGGTCAAAATCGCCGGGCTTGCTGATAAATTCCTTGCCGTCAATTTCCTGTTCGGCCACGCACAGGCAGAAATTTGTCCGCTTGCCGGGCGCGACCTTCAAGTGAGACGTATCCACATGGTTATAGGTAAAATCCGCCGCGGCAAGCCGCCCCAGCATATCGTCTCCAACGACGCCGAGGATGGAGCTTTTCAGCCCCAGCCTCGCCGCCGCGACCATCGCCGTAGGGACGTTGCCGCCGCCCATGAAGCAGTAGTCGTTCATGCGCATATTGACGTTGGTTTCCGGGAGCCTAGAAAGCTGGATGTCCAGATCCTGAAACGGATCGCCGAAGCCAATGACGTCAAATTTCTTTTCCATTTCGTTCCCCTTTCCGCATTTACGGGATCATGGCGCAGTATTTGAAGTCGAAATACTCTTCGAGGGACCAGGGGGATTTGTCGCAGCCGACGCCGGACTGCTTCACGCCTGCGTGCGGGACCTGCTCGGTGCCGCCGGAGCCGTTGATGAAGATCTCGCCGGCCTCCATGCCCTCGAATGCTTTGGAAATTTCCTTCGCGTTGTGGCCGAAGAAGTAGGAAGACAGGCCGTAGATCGTGTTGTTGGCCTTCTCGATCGCCTCGTCCAGCGTTTTGAACGGCTGCATCGGGATGATCGGCCCGAAGATTTCCTCCCTGCTCACGCGCATATCGTCCGTAACGTCCACCAGCAGCGCGGGCGTCATGTACGCGCCCTTTGCGAATTCCTCCGGCACCTCGCCGCCCATCACGAGCTTCGCGCCGGACTTCACCGCGTCGTCCACCAGCTCCAGCATGCGGTCGCGCGCCTTTTTGTTGATCAGCGGCCCCATGACCTGCCCTTCGTCCTTCCACCGGCCGAGCTTCACGGCGCGCAGCTTCTCCGCGACCTTTTCGCACAGCTGCGGATAGATACGCTCCTGCACATAAATGCGGTTATAGTTCACGCACGTCTGGCCCGCGAAGCCGGTCTTCTTCGCCACGATATTCGCCGCGACCTCGTCCAGATCCACATCCGGCATCACGATGACCGGCGCGTTGCCGCCCAGCTCGAAGGAATACTTCTTCACGGACGTTGCGCCCTCGCGCATGATCTGCAGGCCCGTCTCGCTCGAACCGATGAGCGTGATGAGCTTCGGGATGCTGCTGGAGTTGAGCGTCTTTCCCACCTCTGCGGCCGGGCCGGAGATGATGTTGATGACGCCTGCCGGGAAGCCGATCTTCTCCGCGATCACGCCGAGATAGAGCGTGGCCAGCGGGGTCTGGCTCGACGGCTTGATGATGCAGCAGCAGCCGGAGACGACTGCGGGCGCGATCTTCAGTCCCGCGTTGCCCAGCGGGTAGTTCCACGCCAGATGGCCGACCGAAACGCCCATCGGGCGGCGCTCGACAATATGATAGCCGCTGCCATACGTCCCTGCCGCGTTGGGGAAGGACGTGCCGTAAATGCGCTTGACCTCCTCCGCGTAATACTGGAAGCTCGTCATGCACCAGTCAAAGTCGCCGCAGGCCAGCGCATACGTTCTGCCGGATTCCCGGCTGACCAGCTCGACCAGCGTCTCGCGCTCGGCCAAACACGCCTCGCGGAGCTTCAGCATCCAGTCGATGCGCGTCTGCAAAGGGGTCTTCGACCAGGTCTTGAACGCCTCCGCCGCCGCGTCCAGCGCCTGCTGCGCCTGCGCCGCGTTCGCGGAGCCGACCGTGCCGACGACCTCGCCGGTCGACGGGTCGAGCACGTCCAGCGGCTTTCCGAGACCGTCTACCAGTTTTCCGTTAATGTACTGCTGATACATCCCGCTTACTCCTTTCTCTCCAGCGCGTCCGCGCGCTGCTGGTTCTTAAAGCCCTTCAGACCGCGCGCGCCGAGGAACTTCGCGGTCTTGCCGAGCTCTGCTTCAATTTCCATGAACCGGTTCGCTCGCGGGCCGATGCCGCATTCGCGCACGGAGCCGGCGTTGATGCCCACAGCATAATCCGCGATGGCTTCGCCCTCGCCTCTGGAATCCGACGGCATGACGGCGTAGCCGAATTTGTACGCATACTGGATCATCTCCAGCGCCTCGGAGATCGTGCCGATCTGGTTGACCTTCAGCAGAACCGTATTGGCCGCGCCCTTCGTCACGCCATGGGCCACGCGGCGGAGGTTCGTCGTGAACAGATCGTCGCCGACAATCTGGATGCCGGAATCCTTCGTCAGAGCCGCGGTCGTGTCATAGTCGTCCTCGTTGAACGGGTCTTCCAGAATGACGAACGGGAATTCCTTGATGATATGCAGATAGAACTCGTAGAGCTGATCCTTCGTCTTGGGCTGGTTATTAAAGAGGCCGTAATATTTGCCGTCTTCCTTGTTGTGATAGGTGTCGGTCGCGACGTCCATCTGGAAGCCGGCCTTTCCTTCATAGCCAGCCTCGATGATCGTCTCGGTCATAGCTTCCCAGATCTCCTCGTCGGACTTGAACACGCCTTCCGGCACGACGATGAAATCGCGGATGTTCGGCGCGCCGCCGAAGCGCTTGTCCATCTTCTCGGCCCAGCGGGTATGGATATCCCAGCACGCGTAGGAGGCGTCGGCAAACGTGTCGAAGCCGAAGCACATGACGGACATGGTGGGCTTGCCGCCGGGGGTGGTGATGCCGCCGCCGTAGCGCTCATGTCCCGCGACCATCGCGACGCCCGGAACGGGCAGATACATCGCGTTCGCGCCGCCGATATGCCGGTAAAGCGGGATGCCCAGCGCCGCCGCGCCCGCCTTTAAAACAGCCGCGGAGACGGCCGCCGTCGCGTTGCCGCCGAGCTTTGCCTTCGCGTCCGGGACAATATCGAGCATCGTGCGGTCGATCAGCCGCTGGTTGGCCGCGTCCAGCCCCTTCAGCGCCGGAGCGATGATCTCGTTGACGTTCCGCACCGCGCCCAGAACGCCCTTGCCGCGGAAGCGTTCGCCGCCGTCGAAGTCAAAATGGATCTCATGCGTGCCGATGGAAATGCCGGACGTGCACATGGCCCGGCCCGTCGCGCCGTTTTCCGTCGTGACCACGGCCTCTACGCCGGGGTTGCCGCGGTTCGTGTATACCTGTCTTGCCGTAATGGAGCGGATCTCTGTTCCTGCCATTTTTCTGTCACTCCTTCTGTATTTCTTTTATTCCTGAATCAAAATCACGCGCAGATCGAGCGCGGAGACATTTGCTGCCGCCGCCACGCCGCAGCCGAGCCGCCAGAGCGGCTCCGACGTGCCGTGCGTGCGCAGCGCGTCCTCCAGATCGATCCCGGCCTGCTTCGCGGCCTGCGCCGTTTCGCCGTCTGTGATCGCACCGGCGAGGCATTCCGGCGCGCCGGGGTACCGGAAGCCGCCGGGGCCGTCCGTGCCATCGGTGTCGACCGCGCCGAAGACGATCCTCTGGCTGCCCGCGATCGTCAGCGCCGCCGCCGTGCAGTATTCCTGATTGCGCCCGCCGACGCCGCTCTCCGCGCCGACCGTCACCACGTTCTCGCCGGAGGACATGAGCACGATGGGCGCGCGGAACGGCTCTGCCATGCGCTCTGCGCAAAGGGCCATCGCCGCGTCGACCAGTCCCGCCTCCTTCGCCTCCGCCTGCTGATATTCCGAGAGCATGACGCAGGGCAGACCAAGCTCCGCCGCCTTTTTCCGCACGGCGGGATAGACCGTCGCGTCCTTGAAGATGAGGCCGAAGAACCGTGCGCCGAGGCTTTCATACTCTTCTACACTCATGTTCTCCGTCTCCGGCGTGCCGCGCAGCAGCCGGTTCTGGATGGAGACGGGCGTCTTGTCCCATGCGTTCCACTTTTGCAGGATCGCGATGCAGTCCGCGTAGGTCGTACCGGTCGAGAGCAGCGGGAAGAAGGTGTTGTGCTCCAGCATCTCAAAATACGTCGTGCGCGTCACGGGCGTATTCTGCTTCGAGGGATCTGCCGTCGTCATGTGGACAAGCGTCGCAGGCCGAAACAGCCGCGAGAGCCTGCCGCCCTTGAAGCGGTCGATGTGCGTGCGGATGGGGTTCAGATCGCTGGTCGGCACGCCCTTTTCGATCTGCATCATGTGGGTAAAGCGCGCGATCTCGTCGATGGTGATATCGTCCGCCGGATAGGTCATGAGCGAGCCGCAGCCGCTTCCCGTGATGGTGAAGACCAGATCGCGGCTGGTGATATCCCGCGCCAGCGCTTCGATTTTCTTGCAGCCCTCGACGCAGGCCTCGTCCGGCACGGGATGGCCTGCCAGCGTAACGCCGATCTTTTTGCAGATGATGGCCTCGCCGTGCTTGGCGATGACATGGCCGCCGGTCAGCACATCGCCCAGCGCTTCCTCCATCGCCAGCGCCGCGCGCTGCACGCCCTTGGCCGCGCCGATGACATACACGCGCTCATAGTCCTTCAGATCAAATTCCAGCGGCCCCGCGTGCGGGTCTCCCTTCATCTCGAAGCCGTCCGTATGCAGAACGATCTTCCCATTCTCCACATGGACAAGCTGCTTCACCCGCACATACGGGTCGAGCGCGTCCAATCCCGCGTCCAGCAGCTCCGCGACGATTTTTCGCCCTTCGCGGTTGCCGTGCGCGGCCAGCTGTTCTTTGTTGGTTATCCTCATATCAGAAATGGATCTCGTCGGGCACGGGAGCCTCGCCGCAGACGCCCTTGAGGTTCGCGATCAGCTCCACGTCCTCCGGCTCCAGCTCGAAGTCGAACACGTTCAGGTTTTCCTTCACGCGGTCCGGGTTTGCGGACTTCGGCAGCGGCAGCCAGCCCATCTGCATGCTCCAGCGCAGGCAGATCTGGCCGACGCTCCGGCCGTACTTCTGCGCAAGCTGCTGCATCTGCGGCACCTTGAAGATCGCGCCGGTGCCGAACGGGCTGTAGGCCTCGACGAGAATGTTGTTCTTTTTGCAGTACGCCACGACCTCCGGCTGCGTCACGCCAGGGCAGAGGCGGAGCTGGTTGACCATGGGGAGGATTTCGCAGTGCTCCTTCAAAAGCTCAATATGGTGCGGCATGAAGTTGCTCACGCCGATGGCGCGGATGCGCCCGGCCTTATAGAGCTCCTCAAATGCCTTCCAGGTGCCGATGGTGGCCTCCTGCCATGTCGTGCGGTACTGGATGGGGTTCGGCCAGTGGATCAGGTACAGATCCAGATACCGCAGGCCGAGCCGGGAGAGCGTCATGTCGAACGCCTCAAGCGTCGCCTGATAGCCGTGCGCGGCGTTGCGCAGCTTGCTGGTCACAAAAATTTCCTCGCGGGGAACGCCGCTGATGCGGATGCCCTGCCCAACGCCGCGCTCGTTGCCGTAGGCGGCAGCGGTGTCAATGAGGCGGTATCCCGCCGCCATTGCGTCCTTCACCGCCGCGGACGCGACCGCGTCCGGGGACTGGTATGTTCCAAGGCCGATGCACGGCATTTTCACGCCGTTTGCAAGTGTGTATGTATCCTGACTGGATCTCATTGTCATTCCCTCCCTTATTTCCGGATCGCCAGACGGTTGCGCAGATCCTGCGCCTGATAGACGGACTCGCGCAGATTTCTTGCGATGAGCGCGTAATCGTTGTTCACAAGCGCCTGTCCCTGCGTGAACATCCAGTCGCCGCCGCAGATGACCTTCCGGTTTTCCAGCAGCGGGAGGAAATTTGTCTCATTGAGCATACCGGTCACGAGGAAGTGGAGCATGGGGTATGCGCCGGTATATTCATTGAGCGTTGCCAGACCGCCGAGCTGGTAGATCGGGAAAAACTTGACCATATCGAGGCCGTATTCCACCGCCATGGTCATTTCGCCCGGCGTGATGCAGTTCGGGATGACGGGGATCTTTTTGTCGATGCAGTATTCCACGACCTGCCGGCCGATGCCGGGCATGATGATAAACTGCGCGCCGTGATCGATGGCGGCCTTGGCCTGATCGAGCGTGATGATCGTGCCCGCGCCCGCGACGATCTCCGGGACATCTCGCGCAATGCGCTCCAGATTTCCCATCGCGTGCTCGTTGCGCATCAGCACCTCCACCACGGGAAGTCCGCCCGCGACGAGGGCCTTTGCCGCCGGAACGGCCTGCTCCGGCTCCGCGTAGGCGATGATCGGCGCAATGCCGGTCACCTTCAATACATCCTTCATGAGTTCGGTTTTGTCCATACCCTGTTCCCCCTCAATCTGCCAGCCAGTGCAGGCTGGTCTTTGTCAGCGCGGCGGCCTTTTCGAGGTTCTCCGCCATATTGTCCGCGAGCTCCAGCCGGTTTTCCGCCAGCGCCTTCTCGCGCTTTGCCCACTCCATCTCGCCGGGAACGAAGATCTTCTGCGCGTTCTTCGCCAGCGGCGCGGACTCCAGCTCCTGCACCATCTGCTCCATGCGCGCTTCAAATTCGTCCATCGGCAGCATCTGCGCCAGATCCACGGCGATGAACGCGTGGCCAACATTGTTCTTCGCCTCCAGATCGAGGTTCCAGCTCACGACCTGACTCAGAAGTCCCGCGCCCGTCAGCACGGAGGCAAGGATCTCGACCATGATGGCGAAGCCGTAGCCCTTGTGCGCTGCCATGGGAAGAAGATGCGAGTCGTATGGGAATCCGGACGGATCCGTCGTCGGCAGGCCCTCGGCGTCAATTAAGAAGCCGGGCGGCACCTGCTGTCCCTTTTCGCGCGCCATGACGATCTTCAAGGCCGCCGCACCGCTCAGGGCGATGTCGAGGAAGACGGACTTTCCGTTCTTCAGCGGTGCCGCGAACGAGAAGGGGTTGTTGCCGATGGCCACATCGCAGCTGCCGGGGATAGCCATGTTGGGGTCGGTGTTGCTCATGGCGATGCCGAGCAGGCCCTGCTGCGCGGCAAGATTGGCATAATAGCCGGCCGCACCGAAATGGCAGCTATTGTGCACGCCGACATAGGCGATGCCGGTCTTCTTCGCTTTTTCGATGGCAAGCTCCATGGCCCTGCAGGACGAGACCATGCCCATGGCCGCATTGCCGTTGACGATGGCCCACGAAGGCCCTTCCTTTTCCACCGTCGGGACAGCCTTCGCGTCCAGACCGCCCGCCTGTATTTTGCGGATATAATTGTACAGATTGTTCGTGCCGTGCGAGAACACGCCGAAGGTGTCCGTCGTCACGAGCGTATTGGCGATCGTCCGCGCATTCTCCGCGCCGACCCCCGCCGCCTCCAGAGCCGCCTGCGCAAACCGCAGCAGCTCGTCTACCTGAATTGCTTTCATGTCGTTTTCCTCCTGAATAGAAGCGTTATTTGACCGCGCTGTCGACCTGCCCCTGAATGAAGTACTTCTGCAGGCACAGATACGCCACGACAAGCGGCAGCACGCACAGCACCGCGGCTGCCGCCGCGCCGTGCATATTCTGGGCGCTGTCCGCACCGCCGAAGAACTGCCGGATGAGCAGCACCAGCGTGTATTTCGACGGCTTCTGCAGGATGTAATACGGATACAGATACTCATTCCATGCCGTGACGCCCTTGAGGATGATGACGGATACCGTCACGGGCTTCAGCTGCGGCAGGATAATGCTCCAGAACGTGCGCAGAACGCCTGCGCCATCGATGGCCGCAGCCTCGTCCAGCGCGACGGGAATGGAATTGATGAAGTTCGTGTACAGATGAATGGACATCGGCAGGCCGAACGCCGCCGCAATGACAATAACCGCCCACTGCTGGTTGATGCCGCCGAGCGCAACAAGCTCTGTGTACACGCCGACCAGAATGGACAGCGGCGGGATCATCATGATGCCCAGACAGAAGCTCTGCATGAAGCTGTTGAACCGGGAGCGGTTGCGCGCGAACGCATAGGCCGCCATGCAGCCGAACACGACCTCGATCGCGACCGTACCGACCGCGATGAGCACGGTATTGCCCAGTGCACGGAAAAGCTTGCCGCTTTCGATGATGGAGGTGAAATTGCTGATATCAAAATACGTCGGCGGGAGCAGACGGCTGCCGAGATCTGTCGGGTGCTTGAACGCCATGTTGACCAGCACATAGATCGGCAGGATATAGATCAGGATGATGACAGCGCTCAGGATATATTTCCATGCGTTTTTCTGCCCTGTCTTATGCGCCTGCTTCTGAAGCGTCTGCTGCATCAGTACTGCACCTCCCTTTTCCGGAAATAGCGCGTGAGGAATGTCGAGATAATAAAGATGAACACGAACAGGAACACGCCGACCGCCGAGGCATAGCCAGCCTTTTCCGAGTCAAAATACATATAGGAAATGTATGTGGACAGCGAATGCGTCTTCAATGTGGGGCCGCCCTTTGTCAGGGAGATGATCACATCGTTCAGCTTCAATCCGCCGATGACATTCTGAATGACTGCAGTGGACATGGCGGGCGTCAGCAGCGGGAGCGTCACATGGCGGAAGATCTGCCACTTGTTCCCGCCGTCGAGCGTCGCCGCCTCATAATACATGGACGGAATATTCTGCAGACCCGCCAGATAGACGATCATGGCGATGCCGACATACTGCCAGCTGTTGACGAGCGTGATGATGATCTTGCCGCGCGTTCCGTCCGCCAGCCAGTTGATCGCGTCCTTCCCGAGATACTGGAAGATCTCATTGATGACGCCGTGGTTGAGCTGGAAGAAGAAATACATGATGTAGCCCATCAGAAGGCCGGAGATCATGACCGGCAGATAGATGATCGTCCGCACCGCGTTGCGGATCTTGAATTTGCTGTTGAGGAACAGCGCCAGCGCCAGACCGAATACGTTCTGCAGCAGCGCCGAGCCGAAGCCATAGAGCATGGTGTTCCAGAATGAGGACTTAAAGTATTTGTCCGAAAGCAGGCTGAGATAGTTTTTCAGCCCGATGAAGGTCATATTTTGGGAATATCCATTCCATTTAAAGAACGAGATATAGATGCCCCGCGCCAGAGGGTACAGCACAAAACACGCCATAAGCAGGACAGCCGGTATATACAGAAGATTCATCTGTCTTTTCCGTTTTTCCATTCCGTTGTCCGTTCCTTTCTAAAAAAGAGTAAGGCAGGCGCCGGATGCTCTATGGAGTTCATCCGACACCTGCCGGTAAATCAGTCAAGCAGATCAGTCGTTACAATGCGGGGCCATATTCAGCTTAAAGGACGCTGGACCACGGTTGCAAGCGCTTAGCCGTTCTGCTCCGCGTAGAGTTCGAGATAGTTGTCACGCAGGTATTCAACGGCCTCGGTCACGTCGTCGGGGTTGGAAAGCATCATGGACATGGAGTCGGCCATAATGCCCCACATGCCGGACGGGAAGAACTTGCGGTCGAAGAGGTTGTCGTACTGGACCTTGCCGTTGCAGTCTTCCACAGCCTGCTTGTAGCAGTTGAGCGTGTAGACATCAGCAGCGTCAGCGCCTTCGACGGTGGGCAGCGCGCCGGAGACCGTCGCCCACTTGGAGCCGACCTCGGGACGGGCCAGGTAGTCGAGCAGCGCCCAGCAGGCAGCTTCGTTTTCGGTATCCTTCCAGACGCCCCATGCGTCGCCTTCGCCGACACGGAAGGACGGAGCGCCGTCTGCGGAGGAGGGCAGCGGGAGAACGCCCATGTTGGCATCGGGATAATACTGACGGGCGACCGTGATGTTGTCGGTGCCGCGGACCATGAAGGCAGCCTCGCCGGAGCCGAGCATCTGCTGCGCACCGGCAGCGTCGAGCGTCAGAACATCTTCATTGATGTAGCCCTTCTTCATCCAGGTAGCCAGATACTCGTAGAGTTCCGTTGCATAGGTGTCGAAGTCGAACGTGCCGTCCTTCAGAGAGTCGCCCAGATCATACTTGGCGCCTTCGTCCGTCCAGAAGGTCGGGGCAACGGAGCCGAGCAGGCTCGCGAGGTTGCCGCCGACGGAGCCGCCGATCGCCAGCGGGGTGATGCCGGCTGCGACGAGCTTTTCACAGGCTGCATCGAAATCGTCCCAGGTGCGGATGGAGTTGGGGTCGACGCCAGCCTTGTCGAGTGCGTCCTTGTTGTAGATCAGGCCGGAAATGCTCATGGACATGCCGAGCGCGTAGAAGTTGCCGTTTTCGTCGGCCATAACGCCAGCGAGAGAGTCCTTGTCGATGGTATCGAACCAGGGCTGATCGTTGACGACCTTCAGATATTCGCTGTAGCGGAGCAGCGACCAGCCGTGGGTCATCCAGACATCAGGCAGGGAGTTGGAAGCCATCATGGTCTTGAGCTGCGCTTCACCCTCGGAACCCGGAGTGATGAGATCGACCTGAACGCCGGTCTCGGCCATGAAGTCATTGATGATCTCCTGGAACACTTCCAGCTTCGCATCGGTGTAGCTGGTTGCGAAAACGGAGATCGTGCCGCCGACAGCGGGTTCTTCCGTCGTTTCTTCGGCAGCGGGAGCGGTTTCTTCGGGAGTCGTCTCCTCAGCCGGTTCCGTCGTGGTGGTCTGCTCTGCTTCCTTGGCGGGCTCTGTCTTGGCCGCGCAGGCGAACATCGTCAGCACCATCAGCGCCGCGAGGATCAATGCAAGAATCTTCTTCATTTTTGGTTTTCCTCCTTGTCATTTTATACAAACAACGTTTTGTTTTTTGCTGTCTGCTATTACAAAGTACCATATTTTTTGCATTCTGATAATGCAGAAATCTGTTGCAAACATGGACAATTCTGCTGGACATTTTTCGCTGCTTCTGCTACACTATATAAAAAACAAATTTCAAAACCTAACGCGGCAGGAGGCGGACGCTGATGACGCTGAACAATTTTGACGAATTCATTGACAAAACAGATTATCTGCAAACGAGGCTCCTCCAGGTCAACAGCTGCGGCTCGGAACGGGTCGTCAAATATGACTATACGATCCTGCGCTCAAACGGGCGGCGGGACTTCCACTTTCTATATCTGCAGAACGGCTGGCTCGACATTGAGGTCGGCACGGCGAAGGCGCGGCTGTCGCGCGGACAGTGCGCGGTGTTCCTGCCGAACGTGCGGCAGATGTACTCCTTTACCGCTGCGGGCGACCCGGTCTCCCTCTACCTGCATTTTACCGGACAGGCCGCAGCCGAGGCCATGCAGTACCTGCGCCCGACGGAGAACATGATCTACACCATTTCTGACCAGACGCTGTTTGAAAGCCTGTTCCACCGGCTCAATCGCCTGCACAATCTACAGCAGTCCGCCGCGCTGCAGATCCCGGAGGAAAACAGCATCCTCCTGCAGCTCATCACCATCGTCTGCCGCAGCAGCGCGGACAATGAAGCACCCATCCGCAGCGATATCCTCAGCGCCATGGAATATATGCGAGAGCACATGCAGGAGCAGATCAATTTCCAGACCTTTGCCGAGACGCTGCACCTGAGCTACAGCCGCTTTGCGCATCTGTTTACACAGGCTGTCGGTGTCTCGCCGCAGCAGTATCTGCTGCGCCTCCGGCTTGACCGCGCACGGGGCTTCCTGCGCGATTCCTCCATGAGCGTTTCCGAGGTCGCGGAAAGTACAGGCTTCAACGACCCGTTTTACTTCAGCCGTATGTTCAGCAAAGCCTTCGGCCTTTCCCCGAGAGCATTCCGGAGCAAATGCCGGAAATAGGCTGTCATTTATAATCTCCGAGATAGTCCGTGTTTTTCTCAAAAATCAGATCGCACATATCTCGAATCTCCTGCAGGCTGCACACGGCGGAGCAGAGCGGATCCATCATGACCGCGTGATACACATCCTCCCGGCTCTTTGTCATGGCCGCGCACACGACAAGATTCTCGATCTGCGCCGTCGTGCTGACCAGAATGGCCAGATGCACCGGTAGCTCGCCGACGATCGTCTTGTGGATGCCGTCCTTATCCGCGAAAACGGGGATCTCCACGCAGGCGTCCTTCGGCAGATTTGGGATGGAACCGTCGTTAATGACGTTGCCGTTGAACCGGAACGGCGTCCGGTCGCCGAAGCGCGCGTTGAAAATATTTGCGGCGTATTCACTGCTGCGTTTGGTGTCGACAGGCTCGTGCTCGATCCAGTCCGTGATCTCCTGCTTCCAGCTTCCGGCGCGCTCCAGCCGGCTGTTGAGCGAAAACGCGTGCAGTCCGGCGTTCCAGTTGGTGCTGTGCGTGCAGTATCTTTCAATCAGATCCGGACGTTTGCGGAACCAAGCGTTATACTCGGAATTGTGGCCGCTGGACTCCGTGACATAATAGCCCAGATGCCGGAACATTTCGTTGCGCACCTGCTCCTTGTTATAAAACTCGGGATTCTCCAGCTTCTTTGCAAGCTTTGGGTACAGGTCCTGCCCGTTGTGCTCCAGCTTGAGATAGAACGCCTGATGGTTGACGCCCGCACAGAGATAATTGATCTCGTCCACCGGCGTTTCCAGCCACTCCGCCAGCATGGCGACCGTCCCCTGCACGCTGTGGCACAGACCTGTGACCTCGACGTTTGTTTCGGTCTGCATGGCCTTGCAGAGCATCGACATCGGATTCGTGTAATTCAGAAAAACCGCGTTTGGGCAGTATTTCTCGATATCCCGGCAAATGTCCAGCATCAGCGGGATATTGCGCAGAGCGCGGAAAATGCCGGAGACGCTGCGCGTATCGCCGATGTTGATATCGACGCCGAACTGCATGGGGATCTCAATATCATAGCGCCAGACGTCGATCCCGCCGTTGAAGACCGTACACAAAACGCCGTCCGCACCGGAAAGCGCCTCCGCGCGGCTTTGCGTCGGGGTGATTGTTGCGTGCGTACCCATGGCCGCGTTGATCTTTCTGACTGCGGCGGTAATCCGTTCGAGCCGCTCCGGGTCGGTGTCCATCAGCGCCAGCTCACAGTCCGCAAAGGCTGGGAACGAGAGCAGATCCCGGACAAGATTGCGCGTGAAGATAAAGCTGCCCGCGCCGATAAATGCAAATTTTTTCATAAAGAGCACCATCCTTTTTCATTTTTGAATGGTTCCAGTGTATCCCGCCACCTGCGCGGCAGCAAAGCAGAAAACTGCCAGATAAGCGGACATTCCTGCTATACAGCAAGCAGACCGTATGCTATACTGGCCAGGGGTGATCAGCATGAAAGCCTTTTGTGAATTCCGTGATTCCACGGATTATCCGCCTGTCCACGGGCTTCAGATCAACAGCTGCGGGCAGCAGCAGGCCGGACAATACGGGTATACGGTTCTCCGCTCAAAGGGTCGTTCGGACTATCATTTGCTCTATGTGCAGAGCGGATGGATCACTGCGGAGAAAGACGGCGCTCCTGTGTGCATATCATCGGGTGGCTTCATTTTTTACCCACCCGACGCACGGCAGCTCTATGCGTTCAGCAAGGAAGGAAACGCGATTTCCTACTGGATTCATTTCACCGGAACTGCAATAGAAGATGCTTTGGCCGATCTTCCCTATAAGCGCACGTTTTGTGGGCAGGTTGATGAACGGATGCAGTTCGAGAGCCTACTGCATCAGCTTTCTCAGACACACCACATGCGCGGGCCGGCATACCTTCTTGACGAGGGTGGACTGCTTTTGCAGATTCTTGCCAGTTTGTCGCGCAGCGTCAACCAGCAGGAAAGCACCGAATGCAGCGAAATCCGCGCGGCGGCGGCGTACCTCTGTGAGCATTTCTGCCAACCGCTGTCGCTTGCGGACTGCGCAGCCCGTCTGCACCTGAGCGTAAGCCGGTTTTCGCATCTGTTTACAAAGACCATCGGCGTTTCGCCGTATCAATACCTGCTGCGACTGCGGCTTGACCAGGCCTGCGCGTTGCTTTTGCATACAGAGCTTGATATCCGCCATATCGCGCAGCTGGTCGGTTTTGATGATCCGTCCTACTTCAGCCGCCTGTTCCGCAAACGCTTTGCGAAAACGCCGGGGGCGTTTCGGACAGCATACAGCCAGGAGCTTTCGGAGCATCCCGCTTCTGCACTTCCGGTTTTATAGGGTGTATCTGAAAACTCCCAACGCACCCGGACAGCGGGCCTTTTTGCGGTGCGCCGCGTCATTTTTCCTTGAAATACGTCAGTATTCCTGCGAAAAAATGTCTTGCGCAACGCAAAAATCCCTCGCTGCCGGTCACATCATGAGTTTTCAGATACACCCTAGAAAAAGCAGGCATCCTGTGTTCATTTGCAGGATGCCTGCTTTTCATTTTGTTTTAAACCTGTTCGCGCAGCAGAAACAGCCTGCGCGTGATCGTCTGCGCCGCCTCACGGAGCTGCGGGAGATAATAGGCAAGCTGCTCGCGCGAGGTCACGTCCGTGATGCCGGAAAACGACAGCGCCGCGTAGATCTCCCCCTCCGGGCTTCGGACCGGCACGGCCACACAGCAGGTGTGCGACAGCGATTCAAAATAATCGAGCGCATAGCCCTGCTGCCGGACCTTGTCCAGCTCCTCCAGAAAGCTGCGCTTGGTGCAGATGGTGTTCGGTGTCATGGACTCGAACGAAATTCCGTCCAGAAACTGCGCCCGCAGCACCTCCGGCAGCTCGCAGAGCAGAATTTTTCCGCCCGCGGATGCGTGCAGCGGCAGCGCCGAGCCGACCGGCGCGACAAAATCGACGTACCGGTTCGTGCGCGTCTGCTGCAAAATGAAGAATCGGCGGTCCTGCCGGACGACGAGATTCATCGGAAGGATCTCCCGCGCCGTCAGCTCCTGCATGACCGGATACGCCACCTCGGCCAGCGCAAGGTGAAAATTATTCTTCTCCGTGACATACGACAGCTTTTCGCCCGGAATGTATTTATCATCCGACATCTGGAAGCTCCAGCCGGTTGCCTCCAGTGTCTTTAATATCCGATACGCCGCTGACGGCGTGATGCCCTGGCATTTTGCGATCTCGTTGACGCCCATTGGCCGCTTTTCCTGCATCAGCAATTCCAGAATTTTTAGACCGCGTTCAAGTGCCTGCACCGTGCCTTGTTCCTTCTTTTCCATCGTTCCCTCCGCCGCTAATACTTTGTCTTTGATTATACCGTAAATATCGGAAGTGCGTCAACCATCAAGACCACCAACGGTCTGAATTCTCTGGCCACATTCTGTTTTGCACAAATCCAACATGGAGAATTTAGCTATTTTGCATATTGCATTCTGTTTTTGATTCCGTTATGCTGTTTTTGAATATTGGAATAGATATTCCAAAATAGCCTCATAAAGGAGAACCAACTATGAAAAAGCAAAAATTAGGTGGTGTTGTATTCCCGCTTGTGACTCCCTTCTGCGGGGAGGATGAACATGTCAATTATCCTGCGCTTGACAAGCTGATCGACTTTCTGATCGAAAACGGCGCGACGGGCGTCATCCCCTGCGGCAGCACGGGCGAGCTGGTATCCATGACGCTGGAGGAGCAGCTGGAGATCAACCGCCACACCATCGAATACGTGAACCATCGCTGCAAGGTTTATGCCTGCACCGGCGCGTACCGCACCTCTGACGCGATCCTGCTCTCCAAGGCCGCGGAGGAAGCCGGGGCCGACGGCGTCATGGTCGTCACCCCCTGGTACATTACGCCGAACGAGGAGGAAGCCTACGACCATTATAAGGCCATCCGTGCCGAACTCTCGGTCCCGCTGATCCTCTATCACAACCCATACCTGACCGGCTGCTGGCTGAGTGAGAAGCTCATTGCGAGGCTGTATAACGACGGTATCATCGACGCCATCAAGGATTCCGCGCACGACATTTACCGCCACCAGAATATGCGTGCCCTGTGCAAGGACGACGGCTTCTCCATCTTCTACGGCTATGACAATCTCCCCGCCGAGGCGCTTACGATGTATGCCGACGGCTGGATCACCGGTGTCGGCACGCTCTTCCCGGCGGAGACGGTCCATGTTTACGACCTCTGCAAGGCTGGCAAACCGCTTGAGGCCAGAGACTACATCATGACCGTCTGCCGCAAATATATGCACTTCTTCAACGAGCCGACGCAGGAGGGCCTACCCTCCCCGTGGCTGGCGATCATCAAGGAGGGGCTGACCATGCGCGGTATCCCCATCGGCCTGCCCCGCAGGCCCATCCATCCGCTGCCCGACAGCGTCCGCGCGGAGCTGACGGCAGTCATGCGGGACTTCGGCTATTACAAGCTTGGATAAGGAGGCGTTATTATGGACGGCACCATCTATGTCAAGCCGGAACGCATCCGGCAGTACGTGATCGATCTGTTCGGCTATTACCACGTCAGCAAGGCAGACGCGGGCATGATCGCCGACAATCTGATCGACGCCGAGATCCGCAGCGTCACGACCCACGGCCTGACGCGCATCCCGCTCTACACGGAAAAGCTCATCTCCGGCCTGTGCGACGCGAGAGCCGTGCCGGAGATCGTCAGAGATTACGGCGCGACCGCGCTCATCGATGCACACGACGGGCTTGGCCAGGTCGCAGCGACGAAGGCCATGGAGCTTGCCATTGAAAAGGCGGAGCAGTTCGGCGTCGGCTACGTCGGCCTGCGCAACGGCAGCCACTACGGCACTGCGGGCTATTACGCCATGATGGCCGAAAAGCGCGGCATGATCGGCTTTTCGATGACCAATTCCGGCGCGTTTGTCGCGCCGTTCGGCGGCGTGGAAAAGCGGCTGGGCACGAACCCCATCGCCGTCGCGCTTCCCGCCGAAAAGCATCTGCCAGTCCTGCTGGATATGGCCACCAGCCGCGTTTCCCGCGGCAAGCTGCTCGTCAACATGAAAAAGGGTGAGCCTGTCCCGGACGACTGGGCGCTCGCAATCGACGGCAGCCGCACGACCGACGCCGCGCAGGCCTTCCGCGGCATTCTGCTGCCGCTCGGCTACAAGGGCTACGGCATGGCGGCGATCGTGGATATGCTCTCCGGTGTGCTCAACGGCAGCCGCTTCGGCGTCGCGGTCGATACGCCGAAGGACAAGCCCATCGTCGGCAGCAGCTTCCTCGCCATCAAGACAGAGGCATTCTGTGAGCAGGGCGAGTTCCGCCGCAATGTCGATGCTCTGATCGATGAGATCAAAAACGTGAAGCTTGAAGCCGGCACGGACGAAGTTCTCATGCCGGGTGAGATCGAATTCCGCGCCGAGATCGCCAACCGCAAAAAGGGCGGCGTTCCCATCCAGCCGTTCCAGATCAGCGAACTGAATGAACAGGCTGCACCGTTCGGATTCACATTTGAAGAATATTTATAACGCAGGAGGGAAAAACAATGGAGAAACTGGATCTGCACGGCAAGACAGGTTTTATCATCGGCGGTACGCGCGGGATCGGCAACGCAATTGCGATGCGCATGGCACGCCTTGGCATGAACCTGACCGTTATTGCCCGCAAGGAAGACGAGCTTGCAGCCATGAAGGCACAGGTTGAGCCGCTCGGGGTCCGCTTCCTCGGCATTCAGGCAAGCAACACCGACTTTGACGCGATCGCAGCTGCCTTTAAGACTTCGTGGCAGACCTACGGCCGACTGGATCTGCTGGTCAACGCTGCCGGTACCGGCGTTATGACGCCGTTTGAGGAGCTGACAAAGTCTGACGTGGACACCACCATCGATGTGAACCTCAAGGGCACGATCTACGCTGTCAAGCTCTCGGTCCCGTACTTTGAAAAGACCGGCGGCGGCAATATTCTGAACATTTCCTCCATGTCTGCCATCCGCGGTATTCCCGACCCCGTCAACAACAACGGCATCTATACCGCAACAAAGTTCGCCATCAACGGCTTTACCGAGTGTATGCAGAAATATCTGCTCAAGTACGGCATCCGCGTCACGGCGCTCTGCCCCGGCTCTACGGCAACAAGCTGGTGGACGCGGTGGACACATTCGTTCGGCACGGACGCAATGCTCCCGGTCGAGACACTGGCGGACATTGCCGAGCTGATCGTCACATCGCCGGAAAAGGTCCTGTTCAAGCAGCTTCAGGTCCTGCCGACCGTTGAGATCGACAATTTCTAAGGAGGAAACAGGCATGAAAACTGTCCATGTTCAGGAATTAAGCGCCGAGAAATTTGCTTTATACGGCACATTTGCCGATATGCTCCATGCCGCAGGCCCACACATCGGCACGGATCCTATTGAATTTTACCGCGATATGACGACCGTTTACTCCCCGTGCGCCTCCGTCGGCCTTTCCATCACGAAGGTCTATCGCCGTCCGCTCGTGATCGACACCTATAAATACCATAACACCTGTGCAGAGGCCATGCTGCCGCTCGACGGCGATACGTATATCCACGTCGCGCCTGCCGGTCCTGCTGACCATGTCCCGTATGACGAGGTCGAGGTTTTCCGCGTTCCAAAGGGAACGATGGTCACGCTTCGCCCCGGCGTCTGGCACCACGGCCCGTTCTGCGTGGATACAGACTCCCTGCAGACGCTCATCATCCTGCCGGAACGGCTCTATGCCTATGACTGTACGGTCCTGACCGCTCCGGAAGCCGATAAACTTCGGATCGAAGCTTGATCTCCGGCAACTCATAATTATTGAGCGGCTGTTCAAAGCAGCCGCTCTTCTTTCTGAAAGGAAGCACTATGGATTACGCAAAGGAATCCCTTCGTCTGCATGGCGAATGGAAGGGAAAAATCGAGGTCACGGCGCGCGTGCCGGTCGAGACGAAGGACGATCTGTCGCTTGCCTACACGCCGGGCGTGGCGCAGCCGTGCCTCGAAATTCAAAAAGACATCAACAAAAGCTACGAGCTGACCCGCCGCTGGAATTTATGCGCCGTCATTACCGACGGCTCCGCCGTTCTCGGCCTCGGCGATATCGGCCCGGAGGCCGGTATGCCGGTCATGGAGGGCAAGTGCGTGCTCTTCAAGGCCTTCGGCGATGTGGACGCGTTCCCACTGTGCGTCAGGACGCATGATGTGGACGAATTCGTCAATACCGTCGCACTCATCTCCGGCTCGTTCGGCGGCGTGAATCTGGAGGATATTTCCGCTCCCCGCTGCTTTGAGATCGAGCGCAAGCTCAAGGAGCGCTGTGACATCCCCATCTTCCACGATGACCAGCACGGCACGGCGGTCATCACGCTTGCGGGCCTGACCAATGCGCTGAAGGTCGTCGGCAAAAAGAAGGAGGACGTGAGGATCGTCACGTCCGGTGCAGGCGCGGCAGCGATTGCAATCGTGAAGCTGCTCCTGTCCGCAGGCTTCAAAAATGTGACCATGTGCGACCGCAAGGGCGCAATTTACAAGGGCCGGGACGGCCTCAACTGGATCAAGGAAGAGCTGGCGGAGGTCACGAATCTGGAGCATAAGGCCGGGAGCCTTGCCGACATACTCGTCGGCGCGGACGTGTTCATCGGCGTCTCCGCGCCCGGAACCGTTACCACCGAGATGGTCAAGACCATGAACAGGGACGCCATCGTCTTCGCCTGCGCGAACCCGACGCCGGAGATCTTTCCGGAGGATGCAAAGGCGGGCGGCGCAAAGGTCGTCTCGACCGGCCGAAGCGATTACCCGAACCAGATCAACAACGTTCTGGCCTTCCCCGGCATCTTCCGCGGCGCGTTCGACGTGCGCGCAGGCGACATCAACGAGGAGATGAAGGTCGCCGCCGCGCACGCGCTGGCAGAGCTCATCTCCGACGAGGAGCTTTCGGAGGACTATATCATCCCCAAAGCCTTCGACCACCGCGTCGGCCCAGCCGTCGCAAAGGCCGTTGCGGAGGCCGCGAGAAGAACCGGCGTGGCATATGCCGCTGCCGCACACCGGACAATTCTCTGACAGCACCGCAGAGCAGGCTGTGCCGCCGCACAGCCTGTTTTTTATAATTCCATCCGGGCATCTCCTGCTCATGCAGACAGCACAGCCCCGCCGGGATACAAACCCATCATCTTCTGTTTTTGGAAAAAAGATGGGAAACACATCTTGAAAAGCATACCCGGTTTGGCTTATAATAACGAAAAAGGCGGGTTCATACAAATCGATGGATCCGCTTATTTGCGCAGCGGCTTTTGTGCAATATGCGCTTCCCGCTCAGTCGGAAGAAACAGAAATTTGGGAAATCTTTATGAAACAGGAGGAAGGAAAGATGGAGCTGTTTGAAGAGGTCGGCCAGACCCTGTCCAGGACCGGTCAGAGCCTGGCGCAGAAGGCGCGCGACACCGCGCAGGTCACGAAGCTGAAGCTCGCCGTCAGCGAGGACGAGCGGTCGATCGAAGGCATTTACCTGTCCATCGGAAAAGCGTATTGCCGGATGTGCGAGGCGTGTTCCCCGGAACAGCTGCCGTCCGAGGCCACATCCGAGCCGATCGCGTCTCTGCTGACAAGCCTTCGGGAGCGGAAGCAGCAGCTGCTCGACAAGCAGCAGACCATCCGCGTCATTCAGCAGGTCATGATCTGCCCCAAGTGCGGCGCTTCGTGCAGCGCGGAAGGCAGCTTCTGCACCAACTGCGGCGCAAGTCTGCAGGAGGCAAAGGCCGGTGTGTTCAGCTGCCCGGCCTGCGGCAGCAAGCTCAAGCCCGGCGTGGCCTTCTGCACGCAGTGCGGCAAGCCCGTCCGGTAATATCAGAAAAAGAGAAAGATAAGGGGTATTGAAGTATGAAAACAAAGTCCTACACAAAGTATCTTGGCATTCTGCTTGTCATCGTGTCCGTTTTCACGCTGTTCTTCAACTGGATCAGCGCCGCGCGCTATATCAAAAACCTCCAAAAGGCGGCTTCAGACAGCCTTGGCTTCTTTTCAGACTACTCCTACACCGACGCGCTGATCGAGGATGCCATCGATAGTCTGGATGACACGCTGGATGACCTTAGGGATTCCGCCGAAGATCTGGAATACTATTATGACATTCCGGCCAACAAAGCGCGCTCTGTTGCGAAAAAGGCTACCCGCATTTTAAAAACGATCAAAGATTTTGCGTTGTCGCCCTGCGATGCCGCGCTGATCTGCGCGGATGCCAGCAGCATTCTCCGCACTGCGGTAAAATACGAGATGATTAGTGAGAGCACGACCGATTCAGATGAGTACAAGCGTGGAAAGACGATCATGTTCGTTATCTCGCTGATGTTCTGGGCAGCGCTCCTGCTCGGCATTGCCGCACTGGCCATGCGCGTTCTTGGGCGGTCGCAGAATCTGGACATCGCGTATTTCGCTGTGATGATCCTGCTGGCTCTTGCGGCGATCATCGTCACGATCTGGGCAAACGGCAAGTTGGAAGACAGCGTGCTCCGCCTGACGCTGTGGCCGTTCCTCGGTGTGCTGTGCGCGATCCCCATGAAGCTCCTGCCGAATATCAAGGCTTCCGCCTACACTCCCGCGCGTGCGAATACGCGTGCTTATGCGCGTCCTTCCGCACCGGCTCTGACCTGCGCATCCTGCGGCAGCAGACTGGATCCGTCCGAGCGCTTCTGCTCCCACTGCGGCGCACCCACTGCACAGGCAAGACCGGCTGCAGCCGCCACGATCTGCCAGACCTGCGGCGCGGCCGTTGACAACGGATATACGTTCTGCCCGAACTGCGGTTCGCCGGTTACGCGGTACGCGCCGACCAACTGGGTCTGCCCGACCTGCGGCGCAACTCTGGACGCGAACACGCGCTTCTGCCCGACGTGCGGCCACCCGAAAATCTGAACTGCATAAAACACCGGAGCCGCGATACTGCGGCTCCGGTTTTTTAAGCTTTGGGAAACAGGCGGGTCATTTCAGCTTGAATCGGATGTCGTCGCCGTAGAATTGGAAGAGACAATACGTACCCAACAGGCGTGAGGTAATCTGTGGCGTATAACGGGCGGCCAGCTCGCTCGGTGCAAGATTCGTAGACAGGATCACAGGCTTTTTCTCCATCAGACGGGTATTCAGAAGCTGATAAAGCACTGAAATCGTAAACTGCGTGGTCATCTCTGTACCGAGATCATCGAGGACCAGCAGATCGCTGATGAAAAACGCCTCTGTCCGAGATATATCCGGCCGCGGGCGGAATTTATCGTCTTCAAATGCGGAGAACAGCTGCCCAACGGGCGCATAGCAGACGGAAAAGCCACGGTCCGCAACGACGCGCGCGATGCAGGCAGATAAATAGGTCTTTCCTAGCCCGGTCGCACCAGAAAACAGTAGAGACTGTCCTTCTGCCGGAAAGCACTGTGCATAGCTCTGCGCCCGCCGGTACGTTGCACGCATCAGCTCGCGCGGGCTGCTGTGGCATTTTGCGTCATATTGGTCAGAATAGAGTTCCAATCGAAATTTTTCAAAGCTGTCCGTGCCGAACAGTGCAGCCAGCTCCTTCTTCTGCTCCTGCCGGCAGAGTTCCCGCAGGCATTCGCACATCTGCGCGCCCACATAGCCCGTTCCGCCGCACTTCGGGCAGAGCGGCTGGACGGTCAGATCGTCCGGCTCCAGTCCCTCGGCCTGCAGGATCCAATCCCGCTCCTGCTGAAGGGCCAGATTGTCCTTTTTCAGCTGCTGCATGGCGGCCACGGGGTCGCCCTGCCGGCGGAACGTCGCGGCAAGCACGTGCGCGGCGGTCCTGCGCAGCTCCCGCTCGATCTCGCCCAGACGCGGCTGCTTTTCATAGATCGCCGCGATGCGGGCGCGGGAGGACTGCTCGTTCTGCTCGTTTTCGCTTTGCAGGCGCTGCATGGCGCGCTGCACAATGGCCTGAGAATATGCCACGGTCAATCCTCCTTGTTATTCAACATCCGGTCAATAGCAGCAAGCTGGAAGTCGCTGAGCGTGTCGTTGTGCTGCTGGACGCCCTGCGAGAGCTTTGCACCCGCGTAGCTGCGCTGCGGGGCACGGTCGCCGGATTCGATCTGGCTGAGGGTGGTGAAGCCCTGCTCGTGCCAGCTGCGCAGGATGGAGTTGCAGTAGGGCCATTTCAGCCCGCCGGTCGCCATGCAGGTCTTTTCATAGGCAAGGCCGATTTCCTGTTCGCCGAAGCCCCACGAGAGCCACGTCAGGATATAATTCTCCTCGCCCGTCGTCAGCCTGCGGCCCGTAATGCCGAACAGCTCCCGGATCTTGCCCAGCTGCGACTGCCGCAGAAGCTGGTTCTGCATATAGACCGCCGCCTGCTCCATCGTGTCGATGCCGTGGTCGGCCCAGTAATACGCTTCCTTTTCGATTGACCGCAGCGACGGCATCCGCGAAATGCCGCGCGAACGCTGCCGCTGGATGCAGTAGTTGACGAGGATCGAAATGACCTCGCTGGGAAGCCCCAGATAGCGGTAGATCGACAGCAGGATTTTTAATTCTTCATTGGACAGGACCCGTCCCAGCCGCCGCTGCGTCTCGCCGGTGATGGCTTCAAACTCGCGGCTGGTGCGCGTCTCGCGAATGACGTCCTGCTCGGTATAGGCCGGGGCCTGCGACGCGTCGAGGTGTGTTCTTGCCTCCTGCGGCCAGAGCCCCAGCTGCTGGAGCGTCGCGCAGGCCAGATCGTACCGGGCCTGCGTCATGCGCAGCGCCGTCTGCGCGCCCGAAAGCGGGCGGTTCTCAAAAAGATAGAGATACAGCAGCGCAGCGTCGCCGTTGGCGGCGGCCAGCAGCCGCTGCGCGGCGTCGGCGGGGATGAGAAGCGGTTCCGCCAAGGCGAGCGCCCCCTTTCATAAAACCGGAATCATCCGAAATCAAACGCCAGATAGACATCCGGCATACGTGCATCCGAAAGCCATTTGCACATGGCAAACGGCGTGCTGCCGCCCACGGTGCGTACGCGGCATCGCTTGGCCGGAAGCTGTTTTAACAGTGCCGGAAGGACAGAACAGTCCGGCAAGATCTCGTCCACGACGAGTGTCTCGCCGTCCGGATGTGCGCAGGCGCAGCCGAAGTGGCTGCCGAGTTCCAGCCGGTAGAAGCCGGACATAGAGGCTTGATAGCGCAGATCGGCAAGCGAATAACGCACGTGCGGCGCGTCATAGAGCACAGTTTCGCGCAGACCCGCGTACTCGGTCGGACTCAGCGCCTCGCATACGCCCCGCGCCTCCGGCGCGCCGCCCTCGTCGAAAAAGGCCGCGTTCTGCGAGACGAAGCCCAGCGTCTCATAATACGCGCGCAGCGCGTCCGTCGCCGGAACAAGCGTCAGGCAGTCAAAATACCGCTTTGTCAGTTCTTTTTCTGCGTAGGCCAGCAGCTTTGCGCAGATCCCGCGCTTTCGGAAGTCCGGATGCGTGGTCACGGCATACAGATAGGCCGAGCGGCAGCTTTTTTCGCCCCACGCAAGCTCCTGCGGCAGGGCGTAGGCGGCGGCAATGACCTTGCCGTCCTCTTCTGCACAGAAGCCGGTCGCGGTGGGATAGGAAATGGCGAAAAACGCCTCGATCTCCTGTTCCGTGTCGCCGAAGCCGAGCGCCCAGAGCGCCTTCAGCTGCGGCAGATCGCCGGGGTTCGTTTTGCGCAGGCGCATGGTTCAGCTCTCCTTCCAGTCGGCTGTGTATTTTTCCAGCAGCACCGTCGGCTGGTACGATTCCTTCGCGCGGCGCAGGCCCTCGGAGCCCATGTCGTCCTCGCGGTTGAGAAAGCGCACCTCGGGATATTTTTCCGCGATCATGCGAGAAAACTCGCGGTTGATCATGGCGTAGGCCCCGTTCACATCCGGGAACGCCTTTTCAAAGCCGACGTCATAATAGTCCCGGTTCATGCGGCTGCCCATGGAAAAGGCGATGATGCGTTCGCCGTCGGACAGCAGCAGGCCATCCATCTCCAGCTCGTCAAAATGGTCGAACGCGCGCTGCAGCGCGGCCTTTTCCAGCTGCAGCTGGTCGAGTTCCTGCGCGTTCACGGCAGGCTCGTGCTGCTCGTACCAGATGCGCAGCATCTCGTGGCACTGCGGAAGATTTTCATCGGTGATGGGTGCCGTGAACCAGTCTGGGAACTCGTCTTCAAAGCGGTTGCAGTGGTTGCGCTTGGACTGGAGCTTTTTGCCGTGCAGCTCGGAAAGCTCTTCGACGGTGTAGATATAGTCGTAGGAATTGCGGCAGGCGGTAAACTCAAATTTGCCCGGATAGAGCGCTTCGAGTTCCGCGCGCGTTTCGTTCGTCAGACTGCGCAGGCGCATGGGATTGCCGCGTTCGGCCGCGTCGGCACGGATGGCCTCAATGGCCTCACGCAGATCGCCGGTCCCGGCGGGGTAGAGATAGACCTCGCGGCCGCGCCACGGCGCGTGCTGGGTCAGGCGCTCCCCCGCCCGTCCAAGCTCGCCGAAATAATCTGACCAGAGATACATACAGCTGAACGCGTACTCCGCGCCGGGATAGGCGCAGCGTTTCAGGATTTCATGCGCCCACGCGCGGTCGGCGGCCTCCGCCTTGTGAAAAGAGATCATAGAAAAATCGAAACTCCTGTCTGTATTATGATAAAAAATCGATTCATTGTCAGTATACCACGAATGTCAAATATTTCGCAACAGCGTTGACAAAAATACGGGAAAAGGATACAGTATAGAGTAACAGCCCCTCTTTCATTCGGAGCGGGCAGAAAAGAGGAAAAATATATGTGCGAAGTATGCAAGAAACCGTTTTATATCACCACGCCGATCTATTATCCGTCGGATAAGCTCCACATCGGCCACACCTACTGCACCGTCGCGACCGACGCCATGGCGCGGTACAAGCGCCTGCAGGGCTGCGACGTCATGTTCCTGACCGGCACGGACGAGCACGGCCAGAAAATCGAGGACAAGGCGAAGGCCGCAGGCGTCACGCCGCAGCAGTTCGTCGACAACATCGTCGCCGGGCCGAAGGGCATTCTCGATCTGTGGAAGCTCATGAATATCTCCAACGACCGCTTCATCCGCACCACGGACGATTATCATGTGGAGGCCATTCAGAAGATCTTCCGGAAGATGTATGAAAACGGCGATATCTATAAGGGCGAATACAAGGGCAAATACTGCACGCCCTGCGAAAGCTTCTGGACGGAGAGCCAGCTGGTGGACGGCAAGTGCCCCGACTGCGGCCGTGAGGTGCACGACGCGTCGGAGGAGGCCTATTTCTTCCGCCTGTCCAAATACGCGGGCCGCGTGCGCGAGCTGCTGACGACGACGGACTATCTGCAGCCGAAGTCCCGCGTCAACGAAATGGTCAACAACTTCATCGATCCGGGCCTCGAAGACCTCTGCGTCTCCCGCACCAGCTTCAGCTGGGGCGTGCCGGTCGATTTTGATCCGGGCCATGTGGTCTACGTCTGGGTCGACGCGCTGTTCAACTACACCACAGCGCTCGGCTTCATGAACGAAAAGTACCACGATTATGAGAAATACTGGCCCGCGGACGTGCACTTTGTCGGCAAGGAGATCGTGCGCTTCCACTCCATCATCTGGCCCGCCATGCTCATGAGCATGGGTATGCCGCTTCCGAAGCACGTCTACGGCCACGGCTGGCTCGTCATGGACGGCGGCAAGATGTCCAAATCCAAGGGCAACGTGGTTGACCCCTATATTCTGGCGGAAAAATTCGGCGTCGATGCGCTGCGCTTCTTCCTGCTGCGCACGTTCCCCTTCGGCTCCGACGGCAATTTCTCCAACGAGCTGCTCATCAACACCATCAACATCGATCTGGCCAACGATCTCGGCAACCTCGTCTCCCGCACGACGGCGATGGTCGAAAAATATTTCGGCGGGACGCTCCCCGAGGCGCGCGAAGCGGGCGAGGCCGACGAGAGCCTGATCTCCATGCTCTCCGGCCTTCGCGACCGCTATGAGGCGCAGATGGAGAAGTTCCAGTTCCAGAACGGACTGGACGAGATCTTCAAGTGCATCCAGCGCGCGAACAAGTATATCGACGAGACGATGCCCTGGGCGCTTGCCAAGGACGAGGCAAACAAGCCGCGTCTGGCCTCCGTCATGTATAACCTGCTCGAAACCATCCGCATCTGCACGACGCTCCTGCTGCCGTTCATCCCGGCCTCCTGCGAGAAAATTTTCGCGCAGATCGGCGCGGACGCAGCTGTCCAGACCTGGGACAAGGCCAACGTCTGGGGCGCGCTTTCGCAGACCGCCTGCGTGCACAAGGGCGAGGCGATCTTCCCCCGCATTGACGCGGCCAAGGCCCTTGCCGAGCTGGAGGAGCTCGAGGCCGAGCAGAAAAAGGCCCTCCTGCCCGCCGTTGAGGTCGAGCCGCAGCTGGAGGAAAAGGTCGACTTCGACACCTTCTGCAAATCCGACCTCCGCGCCGTCAAGGTCAAGGCCTGCGAGCGCGTGAAAAAATCCGACAAGCTCCTGCGCTTCACGCTCGACGACGGCAGCGGCACGGACCGTCAGATCCTCTCCGGCATCGCGAAGTTCTATGAGCCGGAGGCGCTCGTCGGCAAGACGCTTGCCGCGATCATCAACCTGCCGCCCAGAAAGATGATGGGGCAGGAATCGTGCGGGATGCTCCTGTCCGCCGTCCACAAGGAAAAGGGCGAGGAAAAGCTGAACCTTCTCATGCTGAACGACGCCATCCCCGCCGGCGCGAAGCTCTGCTGAGGCCCCCTGTACAGCCAAAAACCGTGAAGCTCCAACGCCAGGGCTTCACGGCTTTTTTATCAGACGCTTCCGCGCGGAAACGCCCAAGGTTAGCCCCTTTCTTTATGTTCTGTTTCTAGGGTGTATCTGAAAACTCATGATGTGACCGGCAGCGAGGGATTTTTGCGTTGCGCAAGACATTTTTTCGCAGGAATACTGACGTATTTCAAGGAAAAATGACGCGGCGCACCGCAAAAAGGCCCGCTGTCCGGGTGCGTTGGGAGTTTTCAGATACACCCTAGTTTAACTGTGATCCGGCATTCCATCAAGCCCCATTTTTCAGGACGCAAAACGGCAGCCCCCGGACACGGGGCTGCCGTCTGCTGCTATATTATGGTTTTGTATCGAAACTCAGGCAATCCATTTGGACGGTTGGATGCTGAAATATAGCTGAGAAAACTCAGATCGTAACGCCGGCCTTTTCGAGGATGGCCGGAACGTTCTTTTCTGCGCCGATGGCCATGATATGGACGCCGTCGCACAGATGCTCGTCCTTGATCTTCGCGATCATCTCCGCTGCCATCTCGATGCCGAGCTGCATGGGAAGACCCTTGACACCCTTTTCCTTGCCCTCGGCTGCCGCTGCGGCAAGCTTGTCGATCATATCCTGCGGCACCGCGATGCCGGGAACGTTTTCGTTCATGTACCGCGCCATGCCCGCAGCCTTGAGCGGGATGATACCAGCCATGATATGCGTCTTGATACCGGCCGCGTCGACCTTATCCAGGAAGCGCTTGAACGTTTCCAGATCAAAAATACCCTGCGTCTGGATGTACTCCGCGCCGTTTTCGACCTTCTGGCGCAGCTTGTTGATCTGCAGCTCGATGGGGTCATAGACCGGAGTGACGGAAGCGCCCTTGTAGAACTTCGGCGCGCCGCCGGCGATCTCATTACCGCCGCAGTCGCAGTTTGTCTGCTCCATCTTTGTGAGCATTTTCAGAATGCCGACGGAATCCAGATCATAGACCGGCTTGGATTCCGGACAGTCGCCGACGACGGGATGGTCGCCCGTCAGAGCCAGCATCGTGTCGATGCCGAAGGCCGCTGCGGACAAAATATCGCCCATGATGGCCATACGGTTGCGGTCGCGGCCGGTCATCTGCAGGATCGGCTCGATGCCCGCATTCTTGAGCGCGACGCACAGGCCGAGGCTGGACGCCTTGAGACTGGCGGACTGCATATCGGTCACGTTGACGCCGTGAACCTTGCCGTTCAGGAGCTTTGCAGCCTCCAGCTGCTCGGAAAAATCATAACCCTTCGGGGGGGCCATTTCGGCGGTGACGCCAAATTTACCGGCTTCAAAAGCCTCTTTCAACATACTCATATTATTTCTTCCCCTTTAAGCTGATCGTTCTCGGATAGCTGAACTTCGCGTAGCCCTTGTCCTCGCGGGTGTGGCCGAGCTTATCGAGCTGGCCGATCTCCTCGAGCCGCTTGTAGATCTTGATCCATGCGCAGTCGTTTTCCGGGTTGACCTCGCACTTGCCGTTCTTCTGGCCACCGCAGGGGCCGTTGACGAGGCTCTTGGCACACTGGGTCACGGGACAGATGCCGCCGGTCTGGCCCAGAACGCAGTCGCCGCAGAAGTGGCACGCCTCTTCCCAGACGCCGAATCGGACGGCTTCGCCGAGGTACATGGTGTTGTTGGACGGATAGGTGGGGATGCCGGGGGCATTTTTTGCGACGCACTGTACGCCGTCGCCGCAGGACATACAGATCACGCAGTCCGGCTTTGCCGCGACGAGGGGCTTCATCTTGCCCTTGACACCGAGGTTCATGCAGCAGTAATCGGCGATCGTCGTGCCGACGACCTTCTTGCCTGCAGCCTCCAGTGCCTTTGCCAGCGCGGCGACCTCCGGCTCGCCGCCGGTGTGACAAGCCGTTGCGCAGCTGTTGCAGCCGACGATCGCGACTGTTTTTGCGTCGCCGACCATCGCCATGAGCTCTTCCATGGGCTTCTTTTGCGTAATAATCATGCTAACGTCTCCTTGCGTATGAAATGCGGGCGCGGTTTTTGAAAGCCGCGGACGTATGTCTCGAACATGGCACTATCATACTCCAAACCCGCGCAGAAATCAACATGATTCCAAGGCAAACAACGAAAAATTTCTGGAATTCTTACAGAATTCCAAGACTGGCAAACAGAAAGCCAACATGATATAATACAGGCAAACACAAACAGGAGGCATGAGCAGCCATGCAGGCAGGTTTTTTTGAAAAGCAGATCGTTCTGACCCCGGATCTTTGCGGCAGCGCGGCGGCGCTTTCGCCGCTGGCGGCGTTCACGATCTTTCAGGGCATCGCGTCGGAGCACGCGGAGAGGATCGGCGTCGGCGGCGCGGCCATGGCAAAGCGGGACGAATTCTGGCTGACCGTCCACAGCCGGGTGGATTTTTATGAGCCGGCGTATCTCATGGACGAGCTGACAGCCCGCACGTGGCCGGAGCAATGCGAGGGCCGGGACATCCGCTGCTTCCGCAGTTACCGGCTGACGAAGGGCGAACAGACCGTCGCGCTGGGCCGGACGCAGTGGGCCATTCTCGGCCCGGAGCAGAAGATCCTGCGCTTTGAGCAGTCCGGCTTCCCGGCGGACTTCCCCTTTCCGGACGCAGCCGCCATTGCCGAGCCGCCCGTGCGCTTCCACGACGAGCTGACGCAGGACGAGCTTATCTACACGCACCTCGTCCGCGCGACGGATATCGACATGGGGCGGCATATGAACAACGTCGTCTATATCCGCCTCCTGCTCGACTGCCTGCCGGCAAAGGAGCTTGCCTCCGGCAGGATCAAAAGCATTGAGGCGCACTATGCAAGCCCGTGTCTGGAGGGCGAGACGCTCGGCGTCTTCTGCCGCCGGAAGGAGCGGCTCTGCCGCATGGCCGTCCGCCATGCAGACGGCCGCCCCGCCGTTCTGGCGCAGATCGTATTTAGATAAGTCCATATGCAAAACGAGCCGCCCCGTCTGGGGCGGCTCGCGGTGTGATATGGGTCAGATCCGGCTGGCTGCGGCCTCTACGAAGCCGAAGAACAGCGGGTGCGGACGGTCGGGGCGGCTTTTGAATTCGGGGTGGAACTGGCAGGCGGTGAACCACGGGTGGTCCGGCAGCTCGACGATCTCGACGAGCCGTCCGTCCGGGGACAGTCCGGTCGGAACCAGTCCGGCGGCGACGAACGCATCGCGGAAGTCGTTGCAGAATTCATAGCGGTGGCGGTGACGCTCGGAGATCTCCGTTTTTCCATAGAGCGCCGCTGCGCGGCTGCCCTCCGACAGCACGCACGGATATGCGCCGAGGCGCATCGTGCCGCCCTTCTGGGTGATGGACTTCTGTTCGGGCATGATGTCGATGACGGGGTGCCTGGTAAACTCATCGAATTCCGCCGAATGCGCATCCTCCCAACCCAATACATGCCGTGCGAACTCGATCACGGCGATCTGCATGCCGAGGCAGATGCCAAAGTAGGGGACTTTGTGCGTGCGGGCATACTGTGCGGCGACGATCATGCCCTCAATGCCGCGGTCGCCGAAGCCGCCGGGCACGAGAATGCCCGCGCAGCCGCCGAGGACAGCTTCCGCATTTTCCTGCGTGAGCTTTGACGAGTCGATCCAGCGGATATCGACGATCACGTTATTCGCCGTGCCCGCGTGGAACAGCGATTCCTCGACGGACAGATACGCGTCGTGCAGCTCCGTATATTTGCCGACCAGCGCGATGGACACATGGCGGCTGGCCGTCTTGATGCGCGCGACCATCTCGCTCCACGCGGTCAGGTCCGGCGCGCCGCAGGCAAGCTCCAGCTTGCGGCAGACGACGTTTGCAAGGCCCTCGCGTTCGAGCAGCAGCGGCACCTCATAGAGCGTCGAGGCCGTCGTGTTCGGAATGACGCAGTCCGGCTCCATGTTGCAGAACAGGGCGATTTTGCGGCAGATGTCCTCCGTCATGGGCTGGTTCGTGCGGCAGACGAGGATATCCGGCTGGATGCCGATGGACAGCAGCTCCTTGACGGAGTGCTGTGTGGGCTTGCTCTTAAGCTCGCCCGAGCCGGGAATTTCGACGATCATGGGCACATGGATGAACAGGACGTTTTTCTTCCCCTGCTCGGCAGCCACCTGCCGGATGGCCTCGAGGAACGGCTGTGACTCGATATCGCCGACCGTGCCGCCGATCTCGGTGATGAGCACGTCGGATGTTCCGTTGTCCATCTGGTAGATGCGGGACTTGATCTCGTCCGTGATATGCGGGATGATCTGCACGGTGCGGCCCAGATAGCCGCCCTCGCGCTCGCGGCACAGAACGCTCCAATAGACCTTGCCCGCCGAGACGGAGCAGCCCGCCGTCAGACTCTCGTCCGTGAAGCGCTCGTAATGGCCGAGATCAAGGTCCGTTTCCGCGCCGTCGTCGGTGACGAAGACCTCGCCGTGCTGATACGGGCTCATCGTGCCGGGGTCGACGTTCAGATACGGGTCAAATTTCTGGTTCTGCACGCGCAGACCGCGCTGCTTCAAGAGCCTGCCGAGAGACGCCGCGCAGATGCCCTTGCCAAGGCCGGACACGACGCCGCCGGTGATAAAAATATACTTCATCCTGTATGCCTCCAACTCCCAGTTTCTGCGAAAAACAAAATACGGACGGTATTGTACTGCTGCGCACGCAAAACGTCAAGAATGAAACTTTTACGAAGATAAAACGCGGGAAAACGCGGCTTCTTGTGGAGCCAGCCGAAATTTCCGCGAGCTTGTATTTTTTTCTTGCGCCACGCATCCGGCTATGCTATACTGGGTCTGTACCCACCGCCGGAGGCGTCCGCCTCCGGCGGGCTGTTTTTTATGCTTGTCCGCATATTGCGGACAGTGCAAGGCCCCGCCTGTCTTATGACAGACGGGGCGCTTTTGCAGGTTTTCAATGCGTTTCGTTGTATTTGCGGATGCCGAGGGCCAGAAGGTCCATGGCGCGCTCCAGATCCTCCTGCTTGAGGACGTAGGCGATGCGGATCTCGCTGCGGCCCTTGCCGGGCGTGGCGTAGAAGGGCTCTCCGGCGGAGAACATGACGGTGTCGCCGTGATCTTCAAACTCCTGCAGCAGCCAGAGCTGGAATTTCTCCGCGTCGTCGACCGGCAGCGCGGCCATGAGATAAAACGCGCCGCGCGGGCATTCGCAGATGACGCCGGGGATCTCGTGCAGCTTGCGCACGACGGTATCCCGGCGGCGCTTGTATTCCTGCCGCACCTGCTCGAAATATTCCGGCCCGACGGAGTAGAGTGCCGCCGCTGCGATCTGGTCGAGCGTCGCGACCGACAGCCGCGCCTGACAGTATTTGAGGGCGTTGGCCATAAACTCCCGGTTGCGGCTGATGAGGCAGCCGATGCGTGCGCCGCAGGCGGAAAAGCGCTTGGAGACGGAATCGATGAGGATCAGGTTTTCCTCTCCGTAGTCAAACTTGCCGAACGAATGCAGCGGCTCGCCGTCGTAGGTGAACTCGCGGTAGACCTCGTCGGCCACGAGATACAGATCGTGCTCCACGGCCACGTCGAGCAGCATTTTCATCTGCGCCTCCGTGAGACACGTGCCGGTGGGGTTGCCGGGATTGGTGATCATGATGGCCTTCGTCTTCGGCGTGATGCAGGCTTCAATGCGCGCACGGTCAGCGTAGAAATAGCCCTCCTCCGGCTTCGTGGGCAGCGGATGGATGACGCCTCCGGCGGTCGTGATGAACGTGTGATAGTTCGGATAGAACGGCTCGGGGACAATGACCTCGTCGCCGTCGTCCAGCAGACAGTTTGCCGCGATCTGCAATGCTTCGCTGCCGCCGGTGGTGATGAGGATGTCGGACTCGTTCAGCTGCACGCCGATATTGCGGTAATATCGCTCGATCGCTTCGATCAGTTCCGGGATGCCGGGCGAGGCTGCGTAGGCCAGAACCGGCGTGCGGAAATTGTGGATTGCGTCGTACAGTGCGTCCGGCGTGTGGATATCGGGCTGGCCGATATTCAGATGATAGATTTTCTTGCCGGCTGCCGCTGCTGCCACTGCGTAGGGATGGAATTTGCGCATGGGGGACTGCCCGCATGCAAGTGCTTTGCTGGACAACTTCATAAGAATACCTCCTGTACCCGTATTTTCCGGGATGTCCACCCCGGTTCCTGCACATACCGTGCATGAAAATTTTATTCATCATACCATATTCCAGGCAAAAAAACAACGGGAACCTCGGCACCGCAGGAAGTTTTTCTGCAGTGCCGCCCAAAATCCATACTATTAGTATGGATAATTTCCGTCCGAATCATATGAATCGTGTGTTTCATTCCGGCGCGGTATCTGATACGATAGAGGCATCGGGAGGGATGGATATGCAGATCAGACTTGCGGAAAATATCCGCGCGCTGCGCAGGCAGCACAGATTCACGCAGGAGCAGCTGGCCGAAAGCCTGGGCGTGACGCCCGGCGCGGTCTATAAGTGGGAAACGGGGGTTTCACTTAGATAAAGATACCACACCATTCCCACGCTGACTTTTGCTCAACCGATACAGCCGGAGGGCTGGATAACAAGAAAAGGCGGTATGCGCCCCGTGGAGGGGTAGCGTACCGCCTTTTCTTGTGGGGGTTTCCAAAGGGGGCAACGCCCCCATTTGGCACACGACTTTGCGAAGCAAAGTGTAGTGTGTTATACGCTCTGTCGGCGTTGCCGTGAAAATGCCGTTGCCGCCGGGGAGGGCAAGGGCATTTGAAGCGGCAGGAAAACAGGGCTGTGCTTGTGTGGCGTGGAGCCGTAAGCGCAGGTCTGGTTTCAACAGCAGACAGGGCGTATATGAAAGCCCCCGTTCATCGTCCTACGCTCCGACTTGTGGACAAAGTGTCCCGAAGTTGTGGCTACACTCCCGGAAAAGTAACAGGACAGCGGGTAACCGTCAAGGCTGAAATGAACGGGTTTACACCCGGCCTTGACCGCCACCCGCCGTCCCACTGAATGGGTGGACAAGGCGGCCAATCCCTCAAAGTGCTTGTCCGCGCTCTTTCTGATTTTGAGGTATTCAGTTTTTCAAAATTGAATAATCAAAATAAATTTTTTCGATTGAAAAAATTTTATTTGTTATCATCTTCAATGCCATATTTTTTCTTTTGCCGAATCACATAATTACTGATTTTTTCATCATATAGTGGATACTGGTAATCCAACTGGCATGCCACTTCTGACGAAACCTCCCGGAACAATGCCATACATTGTTCAAAGGATTCCCACATATGGGGATAGGAATCCATATTATAAGTGGACATAAGTCGTTCCCACAATTCCTCTGGGACATATTGCTTCATAAATTTATAGTTTTTTCCCAAACTGAAATGAAATCCCTGTTTGATACCAATCAGCCAGGAAATCATGCGAAGCAATTCTTTTCGTACTATATCATTCATATGGTCAATAGCAAAAAGAATTTCTTTGCGGCATAAGCCCTTTACTACATATGTTGTAGTATTCCAAAATTCATTACAGCAATCGTCAAACATTCTTTGAGTAGGCTTCTGCAAGTGGTAGTCTATATCCGTTGGTATTGGCGGCTTTACGATACGGTTGTCTTTATCCAACAGTAACTTTACCAGTTTATCCCATGTAAAATACTCGTCTATCAGTTCCAGCGGCAGCAAAGTTAAATCTATCTTAACATCATCAGTAAACAGCATTAAATATGAAAATCCCTTTTCTACAGCTGGAAATAATTCCATATCTTCCGGCTTTTGCAGAATCAACCTTTCACCAAATATATCTAGCCATTTATCATCACTTGTGAAGCTGTCCATATCCGTAACAAAAAAAGTAATATCAAAATCCTGAAAATCATCAGGCGGAATATTTGTATTTGTTCTAGATCCTTCCAAAGTAACCATGCGAATGCGTTTGTCTGTTTTTGCAAAATTCAAAACAATATCATAAACTTCCTTTTCTGATCTCATTTTTATCTCCTCCAATTATTGAAATAGGTGTGAAGCCATTTTAGGGCTTTCCCGCCTTGATTACCCTTTAGCAAAGACGGGCGGGACTGTCAACGGCGGCGCATGAAATGCGCCGTTCATCTTGACCGTTGACTGGCTCGGCTGGCTTTGCTATTTTCTCGATGAAAAACAATTTATTCGTACTTATTTCCATCATTGTCATAGTAAACCACATGAATGGAATACTCTTTTTCTGGGTTTTTAATTGAGATAATATCCATATCATCTGTGCTGTATCTCAATGTATCTTGCACTTGTCCATTTATTGTATAAGTGATTTCGGCATACTCTGTTTTAGCACCATTAAACCAAATTAAATCATACCATTCTCCGTTTATTGCAACGCCACCAACAATAATCTCATCACTATTTCGGTTTGTTGATGTACTAAATTTGTAATCTCCATTTCCTGTTGGTTCAAAGATGGCAAGTGTAGATTTATTATCTGCACTATATGCTCCACTCACGATATAACCGCCAAGTTCCAGTTCTTTTGCAATAGTCCATTCATTCCCCTTTGAAATTGCGGTGTTCAGTATGCTTTCTCTGCTGGTAATGGTATCTCCTTTGGGAGTTAAACTAAAGAAATATAAAAAAGCGGCAGCAACGCAAATAACAGTCGCTGAAATTATCAGTAACCATTTTTTCATAACCAATACCTCCATATAATCTGATTTATTATTCTCTTACTTCCGTCCTCGCTGTGGCTTTGGATTTTTCAGCAAGTCCGACTTCTGTGCAATCTTTTTCAGCCACTTCTTTTCTTCCTCGGACAGCTTCTTATAATTCAGTTTGAGCCGCTTGCAGATAAACATCATAGCCGCCTGCTCCGGGTCGCTGTCCGGGCTGGTGGTTTCCTCTGCGGTCTGCAAGAAATCTTCCAGTGGGTTGTCCTCCGGGACACTGAAAAAATCGTCCTTATGGGCTTCCCGCAGGTCGAGGGCTATCTTGTTTATATCCTGCTGTATCACATAGCGGCAAAAGCTGTCGTCGTCAATATGGGCGGCGATAAGCTGCCTTAACTGCGGGTCAGTCAAGCCGGGATTGTGCTGTTTCATAATCGTTGCACTCACAGCGTCCACAATGGCGTTTGCGTTCTGCACCTGCTTTCCCGCTACGCCGTTCACATAGATTTCAAGGTCGGCCATGAGCCGGGGAAAATCCGGGTGGGTCGCCAGTTCACACAAAAGAGAATTGTCCACCAGCCCGCTTTTCAATAGTTCAATCATATCATCACTCAAATGCAGGTCTGCAAGATCGGCGTTTGGGTGATTTCTTGTTTGAGAACGGCCCAGCAGATAGTCGGCGGTCACGCCGTAAAACTTTGCCAGCTTGATAAGGGCATAGTGGCTGATGTCCTTGAAGTTGTCCCCCTCATAACTGCCTAAAGCAGACTTGGAGAGGTGGGTCTGCTCCGCAAGCTGTTCCAGCGTCAAGCCGCGCTCCACACGCAGGTCTTTTAGTCGTTCTTGAATAGTTAGGGCCATACTCTCCCTCCCTCTGTCCTCTGTTCTAAAATATCATCCAATCTTACCACGACTTTTTGATTTCTCTTAATAAAGCAACCGTAATATCTTTGGCAATACTTGATGCTTTTGCACAGTTTTTGTCAAAATTATCAACTCCGCTGTGTTTTTCAGTATCGGTCACACACCGAATGGCGATAAACGGTATGTCATTTGCATAGCAGACATGAGCGATACTGGCAGTTTCCATGTCAACCGTCAAGGGAGCAAATTCATCGTTTATTTTTTGCCGGCTCTCATCGGTTATAAACGATTCTCCCGTTACCATACGGCCCCAAACTACCTTTCCAGAAGTTGAAAGCTTGTCAACAGCAGACTTTGACATATCTATCAGCTTTGGGTCTGCCACAAAAAACACAGAATTCATCCACGGATGAAATTCCGTTAAAATGTCTGGCGCTACATCGTGGTAACAAACTTCTGTGGAGATAACTGTATCGAATATTTCAAGTTCTGGCTCCATACCGCCCGCTGTCCCTGAATTGATAATTATATCCACGCAAAATACATCTATCAAAAGCTGAGCGGCTATGGCGGCATTTACTTTGCACACGCCGGAAAACAGGGCGACAACTTCTACACTATCAATCTGTCCAGCATGGAATTTCAGCATAGCTTTTTCCGTTATCTTACAGTTGCTTATCAAGGGCAAAAATGGGGCGAGTTCTTCGTCACCCGCACATAAAATTCCGATTTTCATAGATTATTGTCCTCCTATGGCTTGAAAGCCAATTTTTATGTTTATTTTACCACAATTCCGAGAGCGTGGAAATAGGCAGTTTTCCGGGCGGATCTCCGACTTTATGGATATACGGGACGGACGGTCATTTAGGTGTAGACTTATTTTAGTTCATCGATGAACGGCACCTTGAAAACAGAATGACCGTCCGAAAAGGAATACCCCGGCTGGGGAAGCACTGCAAGGAGCCAGCTTCTGGACACTTTGTCCAGAGGTCACTTCGGGACAAGTTGTCCCGAAGTTGCGGGGAGCGTGCCAACGCCGGAATACGCCGCAGGAATGGGGCAGGAAACCTTTTCGGGGAGAACGGCAACGGAAAGCAAAATGGAGGGAACGCATGAGAGATAACCCCTATAAAGACTTGCCGCCACTGGAGCGCAGGCCGGACGGTTCCCTTTACCGCATGACACCGGCGCAGAGGAAACAGGCGGCCAGCCTGATACGCCGGGAGTGCTGTTGCTGTGAGGACGGCAACTGCATTGTCCTTGACGATGGGGACACCTGCACCTGCCCGCAGACGGTTTCTTTCTCGGTCTGCTGTAAGTGGTTCCGCTGGGCGGTCTTGCCGCTGGACGGGACGCTGGAAGCGGAAATTTTCCGGGATAAGGACTTGAAACGCTGTGCGGTCTGCGGTGGCGTGTTCGTCCCCAAATCCAACCGGGCAAAATACTGCCCCGGCTGTGCCGCCAGAGTTCACAGGCGGCAGAAAACAGAAAGTGAACGGAAAAGGAGGTCTTGTGTGGACAGTTAGGGGCTGAAAAGTCCTCGATTTACAATGCTTTGCAAGCACAGAACAGGGGCAGGCAATAGAAACTACCGTCTGCCCCCGGAAACAGGCTTCTAACCGTCCACAAAACACGATATGACAAACACCATTTATATCCATCAGCCGGAAAAGGCGGTCAGCTTTACCCGGCTTCCCAATTTCCTTTTTGAAGCCCCCACATTCACACCCCTGTCCAACGAAGCAAAGGTACTGTATGCCTTTATCCTGCGCCGGACAGACCTGTCCCGGAAAAACGGCTGGGCAGATGAATATGGGCGCATTTACCTCTACTATCCCATCAATGAGGTAGTGGAGCTGCTCCACTGCGGGCGGCAGAAGGCGATCAACACCCTGCGGGAACTGCAATATGCCGGATTGGTGGAGATCCAGAAGCAGGGTTGTGGAAAACCCAACCGCATTTACCCAAAATCCTACGAAGCGGTTCCAAACACCGACTTCAAGAAATCCGGTTATGGAACACCGGAGGACTGAAAACCGCACTCCACAAGTACGATAATCAATCCTCTTGAAGTACGAAAACCGGACGGTATATAGAAATACAGAGATAAAAATATTGATTTATATTCTATCCATTCCCTTCCTATCTGAGATATTTTCTGCGGGATTTTCCTGTGGAAAAGTCCCGGAAAGGAACGGAATGGGGAAAGGAGTTTCATGGCACAACACGCAATTTTGCGATTTGAAAAACACAAGGGCAATCCGGCAAGACCGCTGGAAGCCCATCACGAACGGCAAAAGGAACAGTACGCCAGCAATCCCGACATTGACACCAGCCGGAGCAAGTACAATTTCTACATCGTCAAGCCGGAGGGACGCTATTACCACTTCATTCAAAGCCGCATTGAACAGGTTGGCTGCCGCACCCGCAGGGATAGCACCCGGTTTGTGGATACGCTGATTACCGCCAGCCCGGAGTTTTTCGAGAAGAAGTCCCCAAAGGAGATACAGGAATTTTTCCAGAGGGCGGCTGATTTCTTAATCGGGCGGGTAGGGAAAGAAAATATCGTGTCGGCGGTGGTACACATGGACGAGAAAACGCCCCACCTGCATTTGACCTTTGTTCCGCTGACAAAGGACAACCGCCTGTGTGCAAAGGAGATTATCGGCAACCGGGCAAACCTGACGAAGTGGCAGGACGATTTTCACGCCTATATGGTGGAGAAATATCCCGACTTGGAGCGTGGGGAGAGTGCCAGCAAGACAGGCCGGAAGCATATCCCCACCCGGCTTTTCAAACAGGCGGTTTCCCTCTCCCGGCAGGCAAGAGCCATTGAAGCCACACTGGACGGCATTAACCCGCTGAACGCCGGAAAGAAAAAAGAGGAAGCCCTCTCCATGCTGAAAAAGTGGTTCCCGCAGATGGAGAATTTCTCCGGGCAGTTGAAAAAGTACAAGGTCACAATCAATGACCTGCTGGCGGAGAATGAGAAGTTGGAAGCAAGGGCAAAGGCCAGCGAAAAAGGAAAGATGAAAGATACGATGGAACGGGCAAAGCTGAAAAGCGAACTGGACAATTTACAGCGGCTGGTTGACCGTATCCCGCCGGATATACTGGCGGAACTGAAACGTCAGCAGCGGCACACGGTAAAGGAAAGGTGATAGATATAAGCAGAAATTTTCGCCGCCTCTGTGCGGCATTGTACCTTGAAAACTGAATATGGAGGACACTGGATGGCAAAAAGTGAAAGCGATATTTTTACACCCCGAACAGGGCAGGTTATACAAGCAGAGAACGGCACGCAGTATTTTGTATGTGGGAACAACCGTATAAAAATCTCCGAACACTTCGCCGCAGGCGGGAAGCCCCTCGGTGATCTGATTGTAGATGTGGTGCGGCATACCGCAGAAAAAGCCGCTTCAACCTGATAGCCCATCATTGATAACACGCCCACGCTTATGATATAATTGCCATAGAGCAAAAGTATTGTAAGCGTGGGTTGTTTCTTTAGAAGGAGGATTTTTACGGTGAAACAACCTTACAATACTACGATTTACAACACGGCGCTTTATATGAGATTGAGCCGGGACGATGAAAACTATGGTGACAGCGTAAGCATTGAAACACAGCGGACAATCCTGCAACAGTACGCAAAGGAACAGGGACTTCATGTAGTCGGTGAGTATGTGGACGATGGCTGGTCGGGGACGAACTTTGAACGCCCGGATTTTCAGCGCATGATGGACGATGTGGAAGCCGGAAAAGTAAACTGCATTGTCACGAAAGACCTTTCCCGTTTCGGGCGGGAACATGTGATGATGGACTACTATCTGGAATTTCTGTTCCCGGAAAAACGGGTGCGCTACATCGCCGTTGCGGAGAATGAGGACACAGAGAAAGGGCTTTCCGATTTTGTCCCGTTCAAAAACCTGTTTAATGAATGGTTTGCGAAAGATACGAGCCGCAAGGTAAAGGCCGCTTTCAAAGCGAAGTTTGCCACAGGACAGCGTATCGGTGCCTATGCTCCCATCGGGTACAGGAAACACCCGGAAATCAAAAACAAGCTGATAATCGACGAGGAAACCCGCTGGATAGTGGAGAAGATTTTTGACCTTGCCATTCATGGCAGAGGGGCGGCCAGTATCACAAGAATACTGATTATGGAAAAGGTTCCCACACCGGGATTTATCAATTTCCAGCGTGACGGGACTTTTGCAAACATCTATGCGGGTGCGCCAGAGGAAAAAAGCTACGCATGGACGATAGCCCAGGTCAAGAGCATTATGAAAGACGAAACCTATATCGGCCATACCATCCACTACCGGGAAACAAACATTTCCTTTAAGAACAAGCGGAGGATACGCAAGCCCCAAAGTGAATGGGTGCGGGTAGAGAACACGCAGGAGCCGATTATCAGCGAACAGGTTTTCCGGCAGGTACAGGAGCAGATAGCAAACCGCCGCAGAAAGTGCAAGGATGGTACGACGCAGATTTTTTCCGGATTGGTAAAATGTGCGGATTGCGGCTGGTCGCTGTCCTATGGGGAGAACAGGCAGAACAGCAAGCCTTACGGCCATTATCATTGTAGCAAGTACGGACAGGGCACACGCCAATGCTCCATGCATTATATCCGCTATGATGTGCTTTACGCCTATGTCCTCTCCCGTCTGCAATACTGGTCGAGGCTGGTACAGCATGATGAAGAACGGCTTTTGAAGCGGCTGTTAAATGCCAATGACAAGGGACAGGCCGCCGCAAGAAAGAAGCAAGCCGCAGAGTTGAACAAAGCGGAGAAGCGGAAAGCCGAAGTCGATACCCTGTTTGCCCGGATGTATGAGGACTGGGCGGCGGGGCGTATCACAGAATACAACTTCTCTATGCTGTCCGGGAAGTACCAGAGCGAACAGGCTGAACTGGACACAAAGATTGAACAGCTTCAATCCGCTATCGCCACTGAAAGCCAGAACGCCGCAGACGCAGAAAAATGGATTGCCTTGATGAAAGAGTGCGTCAATCCAATAGAACTGACCGCCGAACTTTTGAATACGCTGATTGAAAAAATCGTTGTCCATGAAGCGGTCAAAGGTGAGGACGGAAGCCGGGAACAGGAGGTAGAAATCTTCTACCGCTTTATCGGCAAAATTGATTAAATGACACCAATATCTTTAACTATGTGATACCGGGCTTTCCCAGCCGGAGCTGGCGATCATCGTCGAGCTGGCCGACCTGTTTCAGGTATCCATGGACGTGCTCATTGGATATGAGCTTCGAAACAACGACAGAGAAAGCGTCATTGAACGATTAAAGCAGTATGTTCATGACAGAGATCATGTTCATGGCAGCGATCCCGTTGATGCGATATCCGATGTAGAAAAAGCGCTGCAGCGGTATCCGAACTGCTTTGAGATCGTCTATCGCAGCGCAAGGATCTACCGTGTAAAGGGGCTGTATCTGAAAAACCCTGCTTATTCCGAAAGAGCAATTTCTCTGTATCGCCATGCCTGCCTGCTGATCGGGCAGAATACTGACCCTGAGATCAGCGAGGTATCCATTCATTTGGAAATGGCGCAGGTGTATATTTCCCTTGGACAGACCGAAAAAGGTCTGGAGATCCTGAAGAAGAACAATCCCTGCCGGCTCAATCATCCGAAGATCGGGGAGGTGCTTGCATCTTCCTGTAATGACGCAAAAGGAGCGCTTCCGTATCTTTCGGCCGCACTGCTGGATCTGACCGTCACCCATATGCAGATCGTCATGGGCTATCTCAATCTATATTGCAAGCAGAGGGACTATGAAAACGCGCTGCTTTTACTGGATTGGGCATTGGCGTTTTATCCAGGGCTGAAGTGTCCGCAGAAGCGAAGCTATCTGGACAAGAGCGAAGCAGCCCTTTGGGCGGTCCGCGCGGATGTGCTCTGGCGTTTGGAGCAAAAGGAGGATGCTGCGGACAGTCTCAGAAAAGCGAAGGTCGCCGCGACTGCCTTTGACCGGGAGCCGAATTACGATGCACGGAATATCCGGTTTGTTTCCGCAGCAGAAGCCGCAACAGCCTATGATGACATGGGCAGTACCGCCATGGATGTCATTGATACGATTCTTGCGGACAGCGATGAACCAATGCTGCTCACACGATGGATGAGGATTCAGAATGAAGAATAAACGCAGAGAATATACGGCACAATTTTATAAAAAGAATCATATCGCATTTGCGGCCGCGCTCCTTTCGTCCCTGCTCACCTCCGCGCTGAACCTTTATATCGCGTGGGTGCTCCAGCAAATGATCGACGCTGTGTCCGGCGTCCCCGGCTCCTTTGCATTGTCTGCTCTGCTTTGGTTCGTTCTCAGCGTCATTGCAGCGATCATCTTACTGAAGACTGCGAGTTACTTTTCCAAGCCGTGCTTTATGGAAAAAGCGATGAAGCAATATAAGAATTACGCATTCTGTAAGCTGACAAGAAAAAGCATCTCGGCCTTTGGTGCTGAAAATACCGCGAATTACATATCTGCGTTCTCCAATGATGCGGCAACGATCGAAAACAGCTATCTGGATGCGCAATTCAATATTCTGTTCTCGCTTGTCATGCTGCTCGGCGCTCTCATCATGATGATCGCATACAGTCCGATGATGACCGTCGTTGCCTGCCTGTTCTTTGTTCTGCCCATAGGCGCTTCCTATATCACTGGCAATCGCATCGAAAAAGCAGAGCGAAAAATATCCGAGAAAAACAGTGAATTAACAGCTACTTTAAAGGACAGCTTAAGCGGGTTTGCGGTGATCAAAAGTTTCAGAGCAGAAACCGCAATTTTCATAATTTTTTCAAAGAACAATGCTGAAGTGGAACAGGCAAAATGCGAGAAGCGAAAGCAGGTAACGGTCGTCAGCACGTTGGCCGGAGCAGCCGGAGTCACCGCACAGCTCGGGACATTTTTAGTCGGAGCGTGGCTTGCTCTGTCCGGCCGGGGGATCACACCGGGTGTATTGATCCTTTTTGTTGACTTGACTGCGTATGTAATAACCCCCATTCGCGAATTGCCGGAACAGCTTGCATCCCGAAAGGCGGCAGCTGCACTGATCGATAAGCTTGCTGATTCCCTGGAAGATCATGTCCGGGACGAAGGTTCTCTCGTTCCGAAGCAGTTGAATTGCGGGATCACATTGGAACATATGACCTTTGGTTATGAAGTAGGCTGTGACATTCTGCATGATATCAATACCACTTTTGATGCAGGAAAGAAATATGCTATTGTGGGCGCATCCGGCAGCGGGAAATCCACGCTTCTGAATCTGCTTATGGCAAGCCACGGGAATTACTCCGGGAAGATCTGTTACGATGGGCATGAAGTGAAAAAGATCAGCAGCGAATCGTTATATGACATTGTTTCTATGATCCAGCAGAATGTCTTTGTTTTTAACGCTTCGATCCGGAATAATATCACAATGTTCCGTGAGTTCCCAACGGCAGAGGTCGATCGGGCCATCGAGCTCTCCGGTTTGTCGACGCTGATCGCCGAGCGCGGGGAGGATTATCTGTGCGGCGAAAACGGCAGCGGGCTGTCGGGCGGGGAGAAGCAGCGCATCTCCATCGCGCGGAGTCTTCTGAAGCATGCCTCCGTTCTGCTGGCCGACGAGGCCACCGCCGCGCTGGACGCGCAGACGGCGCATCAGGTCACGGACGATATCCTGTCCCTGTCCGGCGTCACACGCATTGTCGTCACGCACACGCTGGAGCAGGCGGCGCTGCGCCGCTATGACGGCATTCTCGTCCTGAAGGACGGCCGCATCGCAGAGTCCGGCTCCTTCGACGAGCTGATGGAACAGAAGGGCTATTTCTACGCGCTGTATACGGTGTCGCAGTAAGCTTTACGCACGAAAAGGCTCCCCTTGCGCGCAAGGGAGAGCCTTTTCGTGTGTTCAGACTGACTCCGGTCATCTCAAACCGTTTCGGAATAGCTGCCGAGATAGCAGACGTGTTCGCAGACGGATTCCAGCTCGCCGAGGAGCTTCGGCAGCTCCGGTGAGTAGACGGAGGCTTCGAGATCGAAGTAGAACCGGAACGTGTCGTCCGAGCCGGGAATGGGGCGGCTTTCCAGCTTTGTCAGGTTGATGCCCCGGCCATAGATGCGGGCCAGCACCTGATAGAGGCTGCCGGGTTCGTTGGAGAGCGTGACGAGCAGGCTCGTCCGGTCGGCGCCGGGATAGACCTCGGGCTTGGCCGCGATGCAGATGAAGCGGGTGTAGTTGCCATGCTCGTTCTGCACGCGCTCCTGCAGCGGCTGCAGGCCGTAAATTTCCGCGCAGGCTGGCGAGGCGATGGCGGCGAGATCGCGCCGTCCCGCTCCGGCGACCATGCGGGCTGCCGCCGCCGTGTTTTCGCAGCGGGTCACGGTCACGTTCGGCAGCTGCTTCAAAAATTCGGAGCACTGCTCCAGCGCCTGTCCGTGCGAGACAACCTCGCGAATTTCGGACAGCTTTACGCCCGGCAGGGCCAGCAGACTGTGATCTACGCGCAGGCGGACGCTGCGGACGATGGAGAAATTGTGCTTCTGCATGAGGTCGTACACCGCGTTGACCGAGCCTGCCGTGCTGTTTTCCAGCGGCAGAACGCCGTACTGGCACAGGCCCTGCTCGATGGCGGAGAAGACCTTGTCAAATGTCGCGCAGAAGAATACGCTCGGATGCTGGAACAGCTTGTCGCAGGCCTGCTGCGAATACGCACCCTCAACGCCCTGGCAGGCAACGGCTGCTGTGGGCGGGAAGAGCTGCGGCGTCTGCTCCAGCGCCGCTTTGAGAAGCGCCGGAAGCGCCGTCTTTTCGTCCAGCAGATCGCGCTGATAGCTGCGGCTGAGGGAGAACAGCAGCCGGTAGAGGCTCACGGCCTCCTCTTGCAGATCCTCCGGCGCGGCCTTTACGATCTGCGCCAGCTTCTCGCGCTCCCGCCCAGCGTCCAGAACCGGCAGGCCGTGCGATTTTTTATACGCCGCGATCCCCGCAGCCGTCTGCATCCGCTCGGCAAACAGCTGCAGAAGCTCCGCGTCGATCCGGTCGATCTGTGCTCTGTAATCAGAAAGTTCCATAGCGATATCCATCCTTTCAGAAAATACAAACGAAAAACGCGGCACAGCGTAATCTGTGCCGCGTTGCGAACCTGACTTCGTTTCTGCGCATCACAAATTACCCTTACTGCAAGCCAGTAAAGGTAAAGATAAACGCGAACATGGCGGAAACGTACATCATAACGACCTCATTTCGAAGATGGCATCATGGTAGCAGAACGGGACTGGAATGTCAAGCCCTTGCGCGCAGCTTTTCCAGAAGCGCGGTAAAATAGTCCGGCAGCTCACAGCAGACGGTCACGGGCTGCCCCGTGCGCGGGTGCACGAAGCGGAGTTCCTTTGCGTGCAGGCATTGGCTGTCCTGCCCCAGCTCGGGCTTTTTATGGCCGTAGACCATATCGCCCAAAATCGGGTGGCCGCGATAGGCCATGTGGACGCGGATCTGGTGCGTCCGGCCCGTTTCCAGCTTGCACTCGACGAGCGTATAGCCGGAAAAGCGCTCCAATACGCGCCAGTGCGTCACGGCGCTGCGGCTATTTTTCTCCGTGACGGCCATTTTCTTGCGGTCGGCCGGGTGGCGGCCGATGGGCGCATCGATGGTGCCGGAATCGTCCTTGATCTTGCCGCAGACAATGCACACATACGTCCGGGCCAGACTGTGATCCTTCAGCTGTGCGGCCAGCGCGGCGTGCGCAAAGTCATTCTTGGCCGCGATGATGAGGCCGGACGTGTCCTTATCGATGCGGTGGACGATGCCGGGGCGCTTTTCCCCGCCGATGCCGGACAGGGTGTCGCCGCAGTGGGCCAGCAGCGCGTTGACGAGCGTGCCGTCCGCGTGACCGGGGGCCGGGTGGACGACAAGCCCCTTGGGCTTATTGACGACGATCACGTCCGCGTCCTCATAGCAGACCTCCAGAGGAATGTCCTGCGCCGCGATGGGCGCTTCGCGCACCTCCGGAATTTCCAGCTCCAGCGCCGTCCCGGCGGGGAGCTTTTCGTTCTTTTTGACGGGCCTTCCGGCCTGCGTGACCGCACCCTGCTCGATCAGGCGCTGGGCTTGGCTGCGGGTCAGCTCCGGCACGAGGCGGCTGAGCGCGCTGTCGAGCCGTTCGCCGTCTCTGTCAAGCGTCAGCGTCATGCGGTTTCTTCTGCTCCTTCGGCTTGTCGGCCAGCAGCTCCTTATCCTTCGTCAGAATATAAATCACAAGGAAAAGCGCGCCGAACGTGATGAACAGATCCGCCACGTTGAACGTGGAGAACCACGGGATGCAGATCATGTCAATGACAAGGCCGGTGGAAATGCGGTCGATGAAATTGCCGATCGCGCCGCCGGTGATGGCCGCGATGCACCACAGCTCCGGCGTCTTTTTGAACCATTTTTTCACGAGCACGTAGATCACGACCGCGAGATACACCGCCGTCATGACCACGAACAGCCACCGCGCGCCGCGCAGAAGGCTCAGCGCCATGCCGTCGTTCGTGATGTAGTGCAGCTGGAGCCAGCCGGGGATGAGCGTGACGGTCTTCCCCACGAGATTGGCCGCAGCCAGATATTTTGTCAGCTGATCGACCGCGACGATCGCCGCCGTAAACAGCGCAAGCAGCAGATAAAGCAAAGCAGTTCCCCCTTCCGGTAAGTGGGAACATCATACCATATTTCTGTTAATATTGCAACGCCGCAAAACGGCACGCAGGCGCAGCGAAAATCCCCGCCGCATAAAACCCGCTGTCCCTGCGGAGCAGGCGGCAGCGGGTTTTTCAGCGCTTCAGTGATTGACGACGTTCTGCGGCGTTCCGGCGAGGAAGGCACGGATGTTTTCTGCCGTGGCGTCCATGATCCGCTGGCGGCTCTCCTTCGGGGCCCAGGAGATATGCGGCGTGATGATGCAGTTTTTCGCGGTCAGGAGCGGATTGTCCGGGCGGATCGGCTCTGTGTAGACTACATCCAGCCCGGCGGCAGCCAGCTTGCCGCTGTTCAGCGCGTCGGCGACGTCCTGCTCCACGATCAGCTGGCCACGGGCGTTGTTGATGAGGATCGCGCCATCCTTCATTTTCGCGATGTTCTCTTTATTGATGAGTCCGGTGTTCTCCGGCGTCAGATTGCAGTGCAGCGACACCACGTCCGACTGCGCAAGCAGCGTGTCCAGATCGACATACGCGCCGATGGCGCGCCCGGCGTCGTTCGGATAGACGTCATATGCCAGAACGCGCATGCCCATCGCCCGCGCGATGCGGCCCTCCGCCTGGCCGATGCGGCCAAAGCCGATGATGCCGATCGTCTTGCCCTCCAGCTCGATGAGCGGATAGTCCCAATAGCACCAGTCGGGATTCGAGGCCCAATTGCCCGCATGGACAGACGCGCTGTGATGGCCGATATGGTGGCAGATCTCCAGCAGAAGGGCGATGGAATACTGGCTGACCGACGCTGTGCCGTAGGCCGGCACGTTCACGACCGGGATGCCCTTTTCCCGCGCGTAGTTGTAATCCACAACGTTATAGCCCGTCGCAAGCACCGCGATCAGCCAGATATTCGGGCACGCGTCGATCGTCGCGCGGGAAATCGGCGTTTTGTTCATGACCACGATCTCCGCGTCGCCGATGCGCTCCGCGATCAGCGGGGACTCGGTATACGACGTGCGGTCATAGACCGTCAGCTCGCCAAGCGCGGCCAGCTCTGCCCAGCTCAGATCGCCGGGATTTTCCGTATAACCGTCCAATACTACAAGTTTCATAGCAGCTCTCTCCTGTTTATAATTTGCGTTCCGCACATACGCGGAATTTCAGATATACCAGTCGCCATCCGGCTGTGGGAGCACCGCCTCGAGCGCCTGCGCGCCGTGTACGCGCGCGATCCACCGGAGGCCGTCCTCCGTCTGCCGCAATACGCCCGCATCCAACAGTGCCTGCCGAAGCGGCGCGTCCGGAACTGCGGGAACATCCCGTCCCGCTTCCTCCGCAAGCCTGCGGCGGCAGTCCGGGAACGCTTTTTCCAACTCCGGTGACAGATAGAGGGTATTTTCGGCAAAATAGGCCGGGTACGGGTGACGGCAGCGGCGGTACGGCGTCATGGCAAGCTCGCAGCGGCTGGCACTGACGCAGGATGCCTGTCCGGGCGCGGCTTCGGCAAAGGCGTCGATGGTGTAGGCAAAGTGAATGTCCCGGACGGCGTCAAACGCGGGAAAGGCCGCATGGGCGAGGCCGTCCGCGTCTGTCACGGCGGAAAGCCCGATCGGCGCCTGCTCCTGCGCAAGGGTATTGACCGCTCCGTCCTCCGTCCAGAACGGTACAACGCGGAACGTCATCTGCCGCCCGGCGACAGGACTTCCCTTGCAGGTCAGCCGCGCCGTATATGCGTTGCCGTAATGGCTCCCGTCCGCAGAAAGCACGCGTTCAAGAGACAGCTCACACCCCGCGGGAGGCGCACCGTCCAGCCGGAACAGATCGGCGGCGATCGCCATGCGCGTCTGCCCGACCGCGCTGTCCGCGCCGCAGTGGCCGAAGGCCGCAGCGCGTCCGTCCGGCAGCAGGCGGATGCACGGCTGATAGAGTCCGTTTCCCGCGCCCTCGATCACCGTCCATGTCTGGCCGAGATCGCCGGAGCAGCTGAAGGGCTTGCCTCGCCGCGCACCGACGAGAACATCGCCCGGCATGCACACGATGCTTTCCGGGACGAAGCCGCCCTGCGGATTTTTCGCAGGCTCTGGCGGAGCGCCCGCGCCGATGGGCAGCAGCGGCCCGTTGATGAAGCCCTGCGCCGAGCGGCGGACGAGCTGCCGCCCGACCGGCGTGCCCTGCACGTCGCCCGCCACGAACAGAAGCCGTCCGTCAGACAGCTCTGCCGCGTCGTACTCATGCGCGCCGATGCCCGGAAGGACATAGTGCGGCCCCGAAAAGCTCCGGCCGTCGGGACTATGGAGGAAAAAGGTTTGGATCTTATTGAGATACGTTTCGCCGGGAAGCATGGTGTTGCGCGTTGCACGTTCGCAGCCAATGCCCCACGGCGTGCCGTAGAAGCTGGCAAGCACGAGAAGCGAACCGTCGCGCAGGCGGCGCAGCCGCCAGAGATAGACGGCGCAGCCCTCCAGCAGACGGGCCGTTTCCGTCCAGGTGCTGCCGCCGTCCGTGCTTTCCCGGACGGCAATATAGTCGCACCAGCCGGTGCGCGCGGCGTTGACGCGGCCCACGTCCAGCCCGACCAGCCGCCCGTCGGCAAAGCCCGCGTTCAGAAACGAGCCTTCGGCCAGCGGGCACCTGCCCGTCTCGTACCAGTGTTCCCCGCCGTCGTCGGAGGCCATATAGACGCGCTCCGAGACGGTATCCGCACTGCCGCATTCCGCCGAGCAATAGGACACCGGCGCGCCGATGGCCTCGCCCATTTCCAGTCTCGGCGGCACAAAGGCCGCGTCATGCGCCCGGCGGATCTCCTTAAAGGACAGGCCAAGCCGCCCGTTCTGATAGTCGAAGCAGTCCGTCCACGCCGTAAAGCCCAAGGCGTCCGCAGGCTCGTAGATCATGCGGTGCTCGGCATCCGCCGCGTGCGGGACCGAAGATATGTCCATCATAATACCGCCTCCTTCCGCGTCAGTCAAGCCGGACGACGCTTCCCGTTTCATAGGCCCGCAGCGCGCCGGTGAGCAGCTGGTGGCTCAAAAGCGCCTCGTCCGGCCGGAAGCAGCCGAACGCGCACGGTTCGCCGCAGAGTTCGGCGATAAACGCCGCGAACATCTGCAGCATGGCGTCGGAAAAGCCAAACTCGAAAATGCCGCCGGTGATGACTGGGAAGAGCGTCCTCTGCCCCAGCATCAGGCGGCTCCACGCCTGCTCCCGGCCCTGATTGCGCGTGTACCAGACGGCGTTTGCGTCCTCTGTGGAAAATTTCGCAGAGCCGTCCAGCCCGTAGATCTCGTATTCCACCGTATTGGTGCAGCCGGGGGCCATGCGCTTCATTTCCATCACCATCGGGAACCGGTCGCCCGCCGCATTGTGCGCGCCGCAGAGCAAAATCGCGTTGTCATATGTCTCGCAGGGCGCAAAGCCGTCGCCGCAGGGCCGCTGCGGGACGAGGTTGGCCAGCTGCGCGCTCACGGAATCGACCCGGAAGCCGAGCCGGAACGGCAGGTGCTGGGTGTGGATGCCGAGGTCGCCCATGCAGCCATACGCGCCGTTGGTCTTCAGCTGCCGCTTCCAGTTGATGGGCTTGCCCAGGTCCATATCCGACGCGTGCTTGATGGTGAAGCGTGCCTCGATCACGCGGCCGAAGAAGCCCTCCTGATACCAGCGGAAGAGCTGCTGCGCGGCGGGGTAATACGGAAATTCGCTCGAGCAGCGGACAAAGACCTGCGGATGCTCCCGCATGGCGCTCAGGATCTGCTGGCAGGCGGGCAGATCGATCCCGAACGGCTTTTCGGCCAGCAGATGCTTGCTGGAACGGATGATATCGGTATAGATCTGCGCGTGCTGGTCGTGCGGCACGGCGCAGTAAACGGCTTCGACCTCCGGATTTTCCAGAAGCTCATGATAATCATGGTAAAAATACCGCGTGTCCGGCACGCGCCGGAACCAGTCGAGGCTTTTGTCCGTCCGGCTGCACGCGGCGATGATCTGTGGGCGCGGCAGGTCGGTCTGCAGATGCAGCCAGCGCATGGAGGCGCTTGCAAACTCCCGGCCCATCAGCCCGCAGCCGATGACGCCGAATTTGATGGTCTTCTCCACGCTCAGCCCTCCATTTCGGACAGGCACTGCTCCATCCACGCGATCAGCTTCCCCACCATCGGCTCCGTGACCAGCAGCGGCAGCTTTGTCAGCGCGACGGGGCGGCAGTTGGCCTTGTAGGTCTGGGCGCTGATGTCGACGCAGAACTCGCGGTTCATCCGCGCGGCGAAGGCCGCCGCGTCCGGCACCTGATGGAAGCACAGGGCGCTCATATGCCCGTCGCCCTCCGCGCCGCTGCAAAGCGCGGGATGGCGCGCGGCAAGCTGGCGCAGCGCATCGTGATAGGTCTTGCCGACCGCTTCGATATGCGCGCCGTTATGGCTGACAAATTCCATCGTGACGAGATACGCAAGGCTTGCCAGCTCTTCCTGTCCGTTGGTGACGAGCGCGCCGAACTGGCTCAGGCAGTCGAACGCGCCGCTGACCAGCAGGCGGCTGGCCGGATACAGGCCGCCGGGGAAGCCCTTGCCGATGGAGACGAAGTCCGGCTGCAGACCGTATTTGCGGAACAGGAAGAGCGTATCGTACCATGCGCTGGACTGGATTTCGTCGCAGAGCACGGGCGTGTCCGTTTCGCGGCACAGGCGGTAGGCCCCGGTCAGATATGCCTGATCCAGACGCGTACCGCTGTAATTCATCATGATCAGCTCGTGGCAGAAGCCCGCCGTCTTATAGGGCGGCGTGTTCCAGCGCTCGATGGCGCTGCGGAAGCTTTCAGGGTCGTTGATCGCGACAGACTCGACGCGCAGTGCGTCTTTGCATTTTTCCGCGAGCGACGGCCACAGGCCGCGCAGCATCTGCGCCAGAACTGTCGTGCCGTGGTATCCGGCGGTCACGCCGCCGTCGTTGTCCGCCATGACGAGGAACACCGGGATGCGATCGGCATACGCGGGCGCGGAGCCGTCCAGCGTGTCAAAGCGGCTGAGCATCATCTTGAGCGCCGCCTCCACTGCCAAAGAGCCCGTTTCCAGATTGAGCACGCGGTTCAGAACGCCGGGCTGCCGCGCCTGCAGAAGCGTCTGCGGCAGCGGCTCGTCCATGGGACGGCCGTTGGCTGCGGCGATCAGGCGGCGTTCGAGCAGGCGCGTGATATATCCGCGCGTATTATTATGCGTGGCGTTGGGAATGCCGAGTGCGCGAGCTTTGTCCAGCAGCGCGTAGCCCGGGAAGCCGTGGCCGAGCGGAATGTGATAGTGCTCGCTCTTTCCGGCAAAATACAGCCGTCCGTCCTCGCCGAGGCGGAAGCAGCCGAGCGCGCTGAGCGGCGCGGGGGCATAGTGCTGTGCGGCGGCAAAGCTATCGGTCGGCGCGCCCGGCTCTGCCGAGACGGCCTGCGCGGGCGGGCAGAGCTGCCGCCCGACCTGCTCCATCAGAATCTCCTGACGCGCGGCAAACGGATCCGGATAAAATTCGACCGGCTCCTGCGCGAGCTTCACAAGCGCCTGCTCTGATTCTCCGGTCAGCGCCGCGCGTGCGCGGCAAACGGCAGAGGTATACTCCGCGCCCAGAAGCGACTCTAAACTGCGGCTGAAATTTTTGATCATATCGGTTCCCCCTTATGCTCTTACAGCTGTACAAATTCAACATTCCAAAGGCGGCAGAACAGGCGGATGCGGTCGAGCCGGTCGCCCAGGACGAGCGCCTCGTGGTGTGTGCCGCCCTGTTCGAGCCATGCCGTCACGCAGCTGCGCACGCCGCTGTCCGGCCGGAAGAACAGATACGGCATATCCACGTGCAGCAGATCCGCGTCCGGCAGGATCTCGCCCGGCGCGCAGACCAGCCGGAAGCGGTCCGCCGTCAGATGCGTCAGCGACAGGATGCACGCGCGGCCCGGCTCCGGCGTGAAGATCGGCGTGGGCGGATTGGAAAGCCCGCCCTCGGACAGGACTCTGTTTTTCAGATACGGGCGGCGGTCGGCGCGGCAGAGCCGCCAGTTGCCCTCGCCCTGATGGCACATCAGGATCGCTTCGCGTTTGAAGTCCATCATGTACATTTCCGTAAAGCCCGCCGCGCCGCAGAGCGTCTGCATGGCCGCCACCAGCACGGCGGCAGTCGAATCGCCCTCGGCGGCGTAGCCATAGCCGTCGGCCAGCAGGTTTGATGCCGCAAGCAGCGGCAGCTGCGTAAAACGGCCATCCTCGCCGCATTCGCCGTAGTGCAGCGTATAGCCGGACAGGCCGCCGGACTGCAGATAGGCCCTGAGGCCCAGATACATCCGCGCCGCCTCTGCGTGCGTCGGCTCGTCCAGCGTAGGATCAAGCTCAAAAACGGCCCGGTCCGCTTCCATCTGTGCCCGCACCGCGTCCTCTTCGACTTCGGCGCAGAAGCGGCGGACGGTCCCGATGGAATCATAGACCAGCTCCGGCCCCAGGAAGCGGTAGATCGCCATATCGTCGGTAATGACGTCTCCCATGCCGGGCAGCTTGCCGATCACGCCGATGCGCATCCGCTTCATGGCGCGCACGGTCATGGCCGCGCGGCCAAAATCCGCGACGAACCGCACAAACGAGCCGTCGCAGCGGTTCCCGGCGTAATAGACGCAGTTGACGCCCATGCGCGTCATGACGTTCGCCTGATCCTGACTGCCATGGATGCCCTGATTGACCGTATAGTCCCACTCGATAAAGTCCGGCCGGACGGTCTGCTCCGGCTGGATGAGGGCAAGGGCCAGCGGCAGGTGGTTCTCCTCCAGCGCACGCACCAGATACGCCCCCTGCGAATAGGTCAGCAGCAGGATCAGAATTCCATCCAGCTTCTCATGATTATATTGCGCCACGAGCGACTCGATCTGCGCCCGGTTCATGGCTGCGTGCGGGAAAACGAACTCCGCCGCGTCCCGCAGGCCGTCCAGAACCTCGTTTACATACGCCGTCTGCGCCCGGTCGATGCCAGGAAACAGCGGCAGATAGTCCTCCAGCATCAGAGCCAGAACGCCGAGTCTCGGTTTTTTCTGTGTCATGTCTCTCATCCTTTCTGCAAATACAGCGCCTCATAGACGCGCCGGTAGGCCGCGTAGGCTTCTTCATACGCATCGGCGGTTTCCGCCTGCGGCTGATAGATGGTTTGCTCCTCCGCGTCATGCAGCGCCCAGCCAAGCGCGCCTGCGGCCAGCATGGCCGCGCCGCGCGACGTGGCCTGCACCGTGGAGAGCGTGTGGAACGGGCGGCGGCAGGCATCCGCCTTGATCTGCATCCAAAGCGCGCTCCCCGCTCCCCCGCCGAGCGAGGTCACGGTCTGCGCCGTGCAGCCGAGCGCAGACAGCATATTCAGAAAATCGCGCAGCTGGAAGGCCGCTGCCTCCAGAATCGCACGGGCGCAGGCGGCTCTTGTGCTGGACAGCCGCAGCCCGTAAAAGCCGCCGGAGGCCTCCGGCAGATTGTCGGGATCGACGCACCCGGCCAGATACGGCAGGAATGTCACGCCCTGCGCGCCGGGCGGCACCTGCTCCGCCAGCCGGTCAAGCGCAGCATAGCCGCCGTCCAGATCGCGGCAGAATTCGTCGCGGAACCAGCGCAGGCTCATGCCGATGGTGTTGCTGATGGGAAGATACAAATACGCGCCCGGCATGGCATGGCGGTAGATGGTCACATGATGGTCTTCGGAAAATTGCGGATGGGCCGTAAACGCGGCGGCGACCATGGCCGTGCCCGTCGTCTCGCAGAGCGTGCCCGGGCGGGTGCAGCCTGCGGCCAGCGCCGCGGCGGTCTGATCCATCGCGCCGGTCACGACGCAGGCAGAGGCAGGCAATCCCAGCGCTTCCGCCACCTCCGGCAGAACCGGCCCCACAATGCTGCCGCACGCAAGCGCCTGCGGCAGACGCGTCCGGTCAAGCTCTGCCAGCGCGAGCGCCTCGTCCCAGTAATCGTCGCTTTGCAGGTCAAAATACCCGGTGGAGGTCAGCAGCGATTTTTCCGTGACTGCCCGGCCCGTGAGCCAAAGCATCAGATAATCCTCCAGCAGGAGGAATTTGTCGGTCCGCGCCCAGCTCTCCGGCTCCTGCTCCCGAAGCCAGAGCAGCTTCGCCAGCGGCAGCGCGCCGCTCAGCTCCGGCAGGCCGGTGCACTCGTAAAAGCGCTGCCGGTCAAGCGCGGCGGCAAGCCGCGCCGCCTGCGCCTCCGCCCGGCTGTCCAGCCAGACAATCGCGGGCCGCAGGGCCTTTCCCTGCCTGTCCACGCAGAGCAGCGTTTCGCCCTGCGTCGTCAGCGCGACGGCACAGACCCTCGCCCGCGCTTCGGCGGGCAGTGACAGGATGCACTGTGCTGCCGCGTCCAGATACACTTGCGCCTCCACCTCGGCGCACACACCGCGCGTTTGCAGAGCATATTCCCGGCTCGTCAGCGCCGTCTGCCGGAGCTGACGGTCAAACAGGCAGGCTTTTACGGACGTCGTGCCGACGTCCAGCGTCAGAATCAGTTCCATGTGCTCTCTCCTTAAGGCAGAATATCAGTCAGACAATTCGTCTCAGCAGAGCGTTTTGCCGCCAGACAGCACGCCGCGCTGCGCAGACCGCCCAGAAGATCCGACGACGGCTTTCCGCCCGCCAGCAGGTTCATAAAATCCTGCGCCAGCCGCCGGTCGCCGCCGAAGTGATTGCCGCCGGTGGGCCGGATCTGGATCGTCGCGGTCTGGTCGAATGCATAGTCGTCATGGCGGATGACGCCGGTATAGAAATCAAACTCGGCGCTGCCCTTTGTTCCGATGATGCGGCAGCCGCGTCTGGCCGCCGTGCGCTTGACGGTAAAGTTCTGATTATAGCTGATGATCGCGCCGCTTTCGCACAGGAACATGGCCGAGGCGACGTCCTCGTTGCCGGTATCCACGGCGAAGCAGCAGCAATCGCCCTGCACGTCCTCGCCGCGCAGCTTGCCGACGACATAACTGCTCTCCACGCAGGTGCGGTAGTCGGGACAGTCGGGGCAGTGCAGCCCGGCGGGCCTGTCTCCTTTATAATAGAGCTTCTCGGTGTGCGCGAAGACACGCTTCGGCGTCAGCCCGGCGGCGTGGCAGATATAGTCGATATCATGCGTCGTTTTCTGCAAAAACAGCCCGCCGGTCAGGCTCGGGTCGCGGTACCAGCTGTGATAGTACACGCTGCCGTAGGGCACATTGTTGACGGCCTGCACCATGGTGACGCGCCCGAGCGCGCCGCTTTCGACCAGCTGCCGCAGGCGGACGGTGATATCCGCCACGCGCAGAGGGAAGGACACGACGGCCCGGTCCAGCTTTCCCTCTGCGGCCTCACGCAGCGTCCGGTACTGCGCTTCGCTGATGCAGACGGGCTTTTCCAGAAACAGCGGGATATCCCGCTTCAGGACCTCGACCGCCAGCGGCGTATGCAGCGGGCAGCGCGTGCCGATGAATACGCCGTCCGGTTCACAGCCCCCCAGCAGCGCGTCCGCGTTTTCAAAATACCGCGCTTCAGCGAACAGCGGATCTCCGGCATTTTCCTCTTTGATCTGCTCCCAGCGCGGGTCCGCGACTGCGGCGACGGAAATATCCGCCTCGATCTCCCGGAAGGCCTGCAGCATGGTTTTCGAACGCAGGCCGTAGCCGAGAAAGGCAAGCTTCTTTGTCATATGCTTCGCACTCCTGTCTGCACATATTGTTTTTTAAATATTACTAATAATATGCGAATTTTTTAGTCGTAAACGAATAATAATCCAATCAAATATTATGAAATGTGTCTATTGACTTGCATCGTTTCTGTTGCTATACTACTACAAAAAGAAGAAAATATCAATCCTTTTTTCTTCTTTGATCATTTCGGATTGGGGCGTTCCGCCCATTTCCTCATTTAATTATTACTAATTTTCGAAAGCGAGTGGTCCTATGCGTAATCCGCCTGACGTCCCCGGTGTCCGCAGTCAGCGCACCCGATTCCAGAAGCTGCTGGCCTATCTGAAGCGCTACTGGTTCTTATATCTGCTTGTCCTGCCGGGCTTTGTCTTTATGATCATGTTCAATTACGGCCCCATGTACGGCATTCAGCTGGCCTTTAAGGACTATCACGCAAATCTCGGCATCTGGGGCTCGCCGTGGGTCGGTCTTGAGCATTTCCGCGAGATGATCGCCGACGCCAATTTCTGGCGCGCGGCAAAAAACACGCTGATCATCAACGGCTATAACATCGTATTCAAGACGACGTTCACGATTTTCCTCGCACTCATGCTCAATGAGCTGCGCCTGAAAAAGGTCAAAAGCTGCGTGCAGACGGCGGCCTATCTGCCGTATTTCCTGTCCTGGGTCATTTTTGCCGGTCTGGTGCAGGTGTTTCTGGAATACCCATCTTCCTCCGGCAGCAGCGGCGGCGTGATCAATCAGGTCATCACGTTTTTCGGCGGCGAGCCGATCAATTTCCTGACGCGGCCCGATCTGTTCCGCGCGATCGTCGTGATCTCCAACATTATTAAGAACGCGGGCTACGGCACGATCGTCTATCTCGCGTCCATGTCCACGATCAACCCGGCTCTGTACGAGGCGGCGAAGATGGACGGCTCCAACCGGCTGCAGATGATGCTGCACATCACCATCCCCGCGATCCTGCCGACCATCGTGATTTTGCTGATCCTGGATCTGTCCAGCCTGTTCAGCGCGAACTTTGACCAGATCTACAATCTGTACAACAACTATGTGCTCTCCACCGGCGATGTGCTCTCCACGTATATCTACCGCATCAGCCTCGGCGGCGGCACGTCCTTCGAGCTTTCCACGGCGATCAATCTGGTTCTGCAGGTTCTTGGCCTGATCGTCGTGCTGATCACCAACAAGTTCGTTTCCAAGCTCGATATCATGGGCATTTTCTAAAGGGAGGGCCGCGCATGAAAAAGAAACCCGCTTCCCTGCGCCGCAGTATGTTCATGCGGCTGGGCTTTAACTTCTACGACGTGGCCGTGACGATCTTCTGCGTCGCGTTCGGCCTGCTGTGCTTTTACCCGCTCTGGTACTGCCTGGTCGCATCGGTCATGCCGTATGAGGAATACGTCAAGGGCGGTCTGATGCTCTGGTTCAAGGGCATCGATCTGCAATACTATATTCAGATCTTCAGCACCAAGGTCTACACAAACAGCCTGCTCGTCTCCGCCGTCAAGACGGTTCTGGCGACCGCGCTTTCCGTGCTGGTCACGTCCGCCATGGCCTACGCCGTCAGCAAGGTCCACATCCGCGGCATGAAGCTCATCAACGCGCTTGTGGTCTTCAACCTGTTCTTTGCCGGCGGCCTCATCCCGCAGTATATGCTCTACAAATCGCTCCACCTGACCGGGAACTTCTGGGTCATGGTCCTGCCCGGCACGCTGAATATCTCCTATTTCATCATCATGCGGAACTATTTCTCCTTCTCCGTCTCCCGTGAGCTGGAGGACGCCGCCATGATCGACGGCTGCAACGAGGTCGGCATTTTCTTCCGCATCGTCATGCCGCTCTCGCGCGGCATGATCGCGGCTGTGACGCTGTTTATCGCGGTCATCAACTGGAACGACTATTACAGCTACATGATGTTCATCGGCAACAAGACGAAGCTGCAGCCGTTCGCGTGGGTGCTGCACCGGATGCTGACGGACAAGAGCCTTATGAATCAGGTGCGCAACGGCGCGGCCAGCCTCGGCTTCACGCTGCCGCCTCCCATGGCGCTGCGCATGGCGACGATCATCTGCGCGACGCTCCCCATTATCATCATCTACCCGTTTATCCAGCCGTACTTCACGCAGGGCATGACGCTCGGCGCCGTGAAGGAATGATCTTGAAACTCTGCGCGGGAACCGCGCGGTTTTATAAAAACTAAGGAGGATCACAATGAAAAAGTACACCACCCTGCTCTGCCTGCTTCTGGCGCTGGTCATGGTCATGGCCTGCTTCACCGGCTGCGCCAAGCAGCCCGCGCAGTCGGACCCCGCCGACACCACGGAGCCTGCGCAGACGACTGACACCACCCCTGAGGATTCCACCCCGGCTGAACCCGCCGACACGCGCGAAACGGTCAACATCCGCTTTGCCCAGTTCGGCAACAACCTCGACGATCTCGACGGCTATGCCAACGACCCCATCAAGGCCGCCATCGAGCAGGCCGTCGGCGTGACGCTGGAATATGACACCGGCACGGACGGCTTCGACGACCGTATGCAGACCGAGCTCTTCACCGGCAGCGCCCCCGATCTGTTCCCGACCTGGGGCGAGAGCGACAAGATCGCCAGCTGGGTGCAGGACGGCCTCGTCACCAACCTCGGCGAGATCGTCAACGCCGATCCCGACCGCTATCCCACGCTCTACAAGATGATGAACAGCGAGGAATGGAAGGCGTACAACAAGCTCTACACCGGCGATGAGACCGCCTCCTACGCCATCTACTCCGTGGCCGCCTTTGCAGATCCCTCCTTCGGCGGCGTTCCCGTTTACAACCAGGCCATCCTTGACGAGGTCAACGAGGGCAAGGTTCCCGCAACGGTCGATGAGTTCCTGACCTACTGCGAGGCCGCAGGCTCCGCCGGTTATGTCGGCTGGTGGCCGCGCAACGACAAGCTCACCAATTGGAACGAGATCGACGCGACGCTGGCTCTGCCGCAGGGCACCAGCATCACCGTTCCCAGAGGCGCCGGCACCGGCACCATCCTCTCCGGCGAGGCCGGCACGGACAGCGAATACTGGACCGTGAGCGCCGTCTCCGAGCAGAGCAAGGCCGTCGTCAAGCAGCTGGCTGAGCTTTATAAGAACGGCGGTCTTGACGCCAACATCGGCGTCAAGGGCGACTTTGACGACGCGTATGCCGATTTCGGCAACGGCACGCTGGGCGCTGTGAACTTCGGCTTCGGCTATCCCGGCCAGTTCCGTGATTTCTTCAAGAGCGCATGGCTCGCCGTCCATCCGGACGCTTCCATCGACGATCTGGCCGTCGGTCAGGCTCTGACCTCCAACGGCAGCTACGGCAAGACCTACTCCACCGGCACGTGGATCAACTCCCACTACTTTATCCCCACCTCCTGCGCGTATCCCGACCGTGTTCTCGATCTGGTCGAGTTCCTTGCCTCCAACGCAGGCCAGGATCTGCTGCATAACTGCGTGAACGGCGAGTTCAACACCAGCGTCGGCTCCGACTACTGGTCCGCGATCGACGGCGCATACGGCTACGGCGACGGCCGCTGCAAGTACGTCTGGTTCAGCTATATGTTCAGCGGTGTCGAGTACTATTGCGACTTTGAGAACCAGAGCTGGTGGGACGCCGTTTCCCATCCCGTTGACTTCTCCAACTCCTGGGCGACCGAAGAGGACGCCGCGCTCGTCAGCAAGGCCAAGGACACCATCTCCGGCTTTGTCAACGAGGTCGTGCAGCCCCTGCCCGCCTATTACAACATGGTCGCGCTGCCCGCAGAGGCGACCGATATCATCAACCAGCTCACGACCATCACCAATGAGTATCTGACCCAGTTCATCGGCGGTCAGCTGGACATCGACGCTTCCTGGGGCGACTATGCCGCCGCTTATGAAGCTGCCGGTGCAGCCGAGCTCGAAACGATGATCAACGACGCTGTCGCGACCGCCCGCACCACCTACGGCGGCTAACCACATTCCATTTCCGATGTGCAGGGGGGATTCCCCCCCTGCACACCCGCGCGCATCCTGCGCCCGCACACGGGCTTTGACCATCAGAAGGCCGGCACGACGGCTGCCTGATGCCTATCCAAATTTCTTATCCACTATTTTTCCGCACTCAGGAGGTAATGTTCCATGTCCAACAAAACTATGCTCGGTGATGCATCCGGCCGCGGCGCCGTTGACGGCTTCCGCGTGACCTGCCCCGCCATGCAGCATCCCTATACAGAAGCAGAGATCGACGCAGTCGTCAAGGTCATGCGTGAGGCCTGCGGCCAGACGCAGGGCAAATACATGGTCGAGTTTGAGCAGGCCTTCTGCGCCTTTACCGGCGCGAAGCACGCCTTTGCCGTCAATAACTGCACAAGCGCGCTGAAAATGGCCGCGATCTTCTGCCATATCCAGCCTGGCGACGAGGTCATCATCCCCGCCTATACCTTCTGCGCCTCCGCGATCCCCTTCGGCGATCTGGGCGTGAAGATCGTCTGGGCCGACATCAACCCGGATACCTGGACCATCGACCCGGACGATATCGCCCGCAAGATCACGCCCAAAACGAAGGCTGTGGTCTGCGTGCACCTGCTCGGTATGCCGTGCGACATGAAAAAGATCGTCCCCATCGCAAGAGCGCACGGTCTGAAGGTCGTGGAGGACTGCGCGCAGGCGCTCGACTGCCGCATTGACGGCCAGCATGTCGGCACGTTCGGCGATTTCGGCTGCTTCAGCTTCCACTCCGCAAAGACCATGACGACGCTCGGCGAGGGCGGTATGTTCGTCTGCGCAGACGACGCGGACGCCGCTGCCGCGCCCGGCATCCGGCACAACGGCTGCTGCGCGTATCCGGCTGACCGTGAGCGCTACTGGTCCCCGGCCATGAGCTGCGTCGACAGCTTCCTGGACGACCGCTGGCCGCAGAACTTCTGCATCGGCGAAGCGCAGTGCGCGCTGGGCACGGAGGAGCTCAAGAGCGTCATCGCCAACAACAACACCCTGATCGAGCAGGACCGCAAGATCCGTGAAAAGCTTGCCGGTCTGCCTGAGATCTCCTTCTCCCGCTGCCCGGAAAACGGCCGCTATGTCGTGCACCAGTACATCATGCATTATGACGGCAGCGCCTGCGGCAAAACGCGCGATGATCTGCTCGATCTGATGACGAAAAAATACGGCATCCGCTGCATCGTGCAGTATTATCCCCTGTACCGCTACCCGCTGTTCCAGCGCAAGGGCTGCGGCGAGTTTGACTGCCCCGTGCTCGACAAGTGGTGGGACGGCTCGTTCTCCTTCCCGTGGTGGTGCGGCATGGACGACACTGTCATCGACACGCTGTGCTCCAGCCTGATCTCCGCCGTTGAAGAGCTGCGCGGCTGAGCGCCGGGAGGAAGCGGATTTGGCTGATTTTACAGCGCTTCGCGGGATCGTCTGCCCCGTTGTTTCGCCCTGCACATCGAATGAGGGCGTCGATTACGACAGCCTGCAGGAAAATCTGGCGCGGCTGCTGCGCGCGCCCATCACCGGCTTTTATGTCTGCGGCGGCACCGGAGACGGCAGCCGTCTGACGTTCGCCGAGCGTTGCAGGACGGCGGAGCTGACCATCGCGCAGACAAGGGCCGCCGGACGCAGGACCATCGTCCATGTCGGCCAGACGCTTCAGCGGCACGCGCTGGAGCTGGCGGAGCACGCGATGACGCTGGGCGCGGACGCGGTCGCGTCCGTCCCGCCGCAGGGCGGCTGGAGCGAAACGGTTGCGTATTACACCGCGCTGGCCGCGCAGGCGCCGGTCTTCATCTATTACATTCCCGGTCTGACGCACGTTTCGGCAGACTATGACCAGCTGCGGCAGCTGCTGGATCTGCCCGGCGTGGCCGGGATCAAGGTCAGCGACTGGAACATCTTCCTGATCCGCCGCATCAAGGCGGATTATCCGGAGAAGATCGTCTATACCGGCCTTGACGAAATGGTCGTTCCAGGCCTTCTCTACGGCGCGGACGGCTCCATCGGCACGTGGATCAATCTGCTGCCGGAGTTTTACTGCAAGCTCTGGACGCTTGCGCAGGCAGGCCGCTGCGCGGAGCTGAACCGGCTGCAGACGGCCTATACGGAGTTTTTGCGCAAGGGCTGGCAGTTCGGCATTCTGAACGCATTTCAGGAGCTGATGCGCAGTCTCGGCTATGCGGAAAAATGCTTCCGCGCCCCCGCCGTCTGGCAGCCCGGCTCCATGCCGGAGCCGCTGCTGCAGGAGCTGCTGGCCGATCTGGACGGGCTGAACGCGCTTGCCGCGTCCATGTCCTGACGTCTCTACTTTCACTGGAGGAACCTGTTATGCAGTTTACAACTTTACCGGGAACCGGCATTTCCGTCTCCCGTCTGTGCCTCGGCACCATGACCTTCGGCAGCCCCGTCGCCGAGCCGGACGCGATCCGGCTGGTGCATGACGCGGCGGAGCTTGGCGTCAATTTCATCGACACGGCCAATATGTACGAGGGCTACAACCGCTTCGCAGGCTCTGCAGGCGGCGTGGCCGAGGAAATTGTCGGCAAGGCCGTCGCCGCACGGCGGGCGGACTTCGTCGTCGCGACGAAGCTCGGCATGAAGGTCGGCGATACCCCCGTCGACGAAAACACCTCGCCCGAGGCCATCCGCGTCCAGTTGCGCCGCAGCCTGCGCCGGATAAACACCGATTATATTGATTTGTACTATCTGCACCGCTACGATCCCAACACTGCACCCGGCGAGATCGCCCGCGCCATCGGCGAGGAGCTGAAGGCCGGCACCATCCGGGCCTGGGGCGTGAGCAACTATTCTGCGGAGCAGCTTTCCGCGCTGCTTGCCGCAGCGCGCGAGGAAAATATCCCGCTGCCCAGTATGTGCCAGCCGCCGCTGAGCCTGCTCAACACCGGCGCGCTGGACGCGCTTCTGCCGCTGTGCGCGCAGGAGGGCATCGGCGTGATCCCCTATCAGGTGCTGCAGGGCGGCATTCTGACCGGAAAATATCACGCCGGACAGCAGCCGCCCGCAGGCAGCCGCGCAGCAGAAAAGCCCGACTGGATGAAGCCCATGACGGACGAGGTCTACGCGACGCTTGCGCGCGTGGAGGCCGAAGCGAAGGCCGCCGGGCAGAGCATGACGCAGTACGCCCTTGCCTGGGCGCTGCGGCAGCCCGCCGTCCGGTGTGTGCTGCTGGGCGTGAAGCGCAGAGCGCAGCTGGAAGAGGCTGCGGCGATCTTTTGACAGACAGGAGAAACAGATATGCAGCTGCACGGCTCTGAACTGAAAAAGGGCGTCGTCATTGAACGCGGCGCTTCCCCCTGGCAGATCTTCCAGCAAAACGAGCAGGGCTTCGCCGTTATCCGCCTTTCCGGCACGGCGCACCGCGTCCGGCAGAGCTTTGAGCTGCCGCTGGAATTCTCCGCCGTACCGGAGGGCTCGATCACCGTCAAGGCCCGCATCGCGCTGGAAAGCAGCGGCGAGAGCGTCTGCCCGTGGACCGTCTGCCGGACAGACGCGGCCGGCCGCTGGTCGGTCACGTTTGACCGCGTCCCGGCGGGCGGACTGTACCGTGTGGAGACCTATATGGAATATCAGGGCTGGGACGGTCTGTCCTCAACGCGGGGCGATATGATCCACAACATCGGCGTCGGCGACGTGTTCATCGTCGCCGGGCAGAGCAACGCCGCCGGACGCGCAAAGAACCCGGTAGAGGACGCGCCGGAGCTTGGCGTGCATCTGCTGCGCGATTCCGGCGTCTGGGATCTGGCGACGCATCCGCTGGGCGAGACGACCGGCTCTGTCCATCAGGGACACTTTGAGAACCACAACCCCGGCCATACGCCGTGGCTGCACTTTGCGAAGCTCCTCAAGCGGGAGCTTGGCTACCCCATCGGCATCGTCATGAGCGCCTACGGCGGCGCGCCGCTGCGCTGGTGGAACCCGGAGGAAAACGGTTCGCTGTATTTCAATATGCTTGAGCAGCTTGCAGATCACGAGCTGCACCCGAAGGCCATGCTCTGGTACCAGGGCGAGGCCGAGGGCTACGAAAACGCAGCGGAGACCTATCTTGCCCGCTTTACGCAGTTTGTCGGTGCGCTGCGCCGCGATCTGAACCAGCCGGAGCTGCCCGTCATCACCGTGCAGCTCAACCGCTGCATGACCCCGTGCGACACGGCGCTCGACCGGCAGTGGGGCATGGTGCGGCAGGCGCAGGTCGCCGCTGCGCGCAGCATCCCCGGCGTGTACGTTCTGCCGTCGTCCGATGTCGCGCTTTATGATTTTATCCACAACAGCGCACAGGGCAACCTTGTCATCGGTGAGCGCTGCGCACGCTGCGCGCTGGCCGAGCTTTACGGAAAGCCGCTGATGTGGCAGGCCCCGGAGGTCTGCCGTGCGGAGCGCAAAGCGCCGGATGCCATTGTGCTGCACTTCAGCCGGATCTGCAACTGGCTCAATCCGTTTGACGTGGCCGCGGCGCTTCTGCCCTTTGAGGCAGAGGATGCGCAGGGACTTCTGCGCTGTGAGCGCTATGAAACCGGCAATGATACGCTGACGCTTTATTTTGCCCGGCCTCTGGAGCATCCCGCCGTGCTGCACGGCGTCTGGCGCGCCAACCCCGGCCCGTGCACGCCATGCGACTGTATGCGTATGCCGATGCTTTCGTTCTACAATCTGCCCATTGAGGAGTAACATGAATCAGTCCTATTGCTACAGCTTCCGCTTCTGCTGCGACCCCGGCTTCAATGACCGGCGCGAGATCGCGTCGCTGCAGCGCTTCGTCCGCGAGGCGCAGATCGATGACGTGGCCGTGTTCTGTAACGTAGAAGAGCTGAATACCGGCCACATGACCGAGGAGGAGCAGGAAACCATCTGGCTGCGCCTGCTCTGCGACGTGCAGGCCGCGCTTGCGCCGGAGGGCGTGCAGCTGTCGGTCAACCACTGGCACAGTCTGATGCACGCCGACCTCGGCAAGACGCTGCCGCAGAGCCAGCCGTTCCGCCGCATGGTCGACATGGACGGCCGGGAGGCCGATCTGTGCGTCTGCCCGATGTGCGAACGCTGGCAGACCTATTTTGCCGGGCTTTACGCGCGCTACGCGGCGCTTTCGCCGCACATTCTGTGGGTGGAGGACGATTTCCGCCTGCATAACCACGATCCGCTGCGCTGGGGCGGCTGCTTCTGCCCGGCGCATATGCGCGAATACGCCCGCCGGGCCGGAAAGCCGGAGCTGACGCGCGAGGAATTCGTGCGAGGCATCCTGCAGCCGGGCGCGGTGCACCCCTACCGGAAGATCTGGCTGGACGTGAACCGCGAGACCATGACGGCCCTTGCCGCACGCATCGGACAGGCTGTCCGGCAGGCAAGCCCGACGGCAAAGGTCGGCCTGATGAGCTCCGTCCCCTACATCCACGCAGCGGAGGGCCGCGACTGGTACGGCATTCTGCGCGGTCTTGCCGCCGGGCAGCCGCCCGTCAGCCGCATCCACCTGCCCGCGTATCAGGAAACCGCCCCCGGACAGTATCTGCTGCGGTTCAACATGGTCTCCATGCACAACCGCGCGCTGCTGCCGCCGGAGACGGAGGTTTATCCCGAGCTTGAAAACTATCCCTATTCCCTGTTCGCCAAATCCCGCGCGTTCACGCGCTTCCAGCTGCTGAGCAGTCTGCCGCTGAACCTGAAGGGCATGACGATCGACCTGTTCGATCTCAACGGCAGCGGCATCGTCTTTTCCGACGGCTATCAGCAGATGCTGCGCGCGGTCAAGCCGTTTTTAAGTGCCGTCAACGCCATGGGCGTCTTCGTACTGCCAAAGCGCGGCGTGTGCGTGATGACGAGCGAGGACTCGGCCTATACCCTTCAAACCGCGCACGGCGCGGACATGGAGGAGCTGTACCCGCACGAGGTCTATTTTGCGGGTCTTTTAAACGCGATGGGCATCGCGTATCAGTACTGCACCGACCCCGGCGTCTCCGGTCAGGTCGTGGCCGTGAGCGGTCAGTATTTCCGGAACCTGACCCCGGAGCAGATCGCGCACCTGTTTGCGCATAACACGCTGCTGCTTTCCGGCGACGCCGTGGATACGCTCTGTCAGATGGGCCTCGGCGAATTGGCCGGAGTGCGCAGCTGCCGCTGGATGAAGCAGAACAGCGGCGCATACACCTATGAGCAGGTCGTAAACGGCAAGGCGTATCTGGGCCTTCCGCAGGCACGGGCCTCCGCCGTGATTTCCAGCACCGATGTTTTACAGATCGACTATCTGGAGCAGCCGGAGCTTTACACCGAATTTTTCGATTCCTTCCGCCGTCCTGCCGCGCCGGGTCATGCTGTTTCGCGCGGACGCGTCCTGATCCATCCATTCGGACGCTTTTCCAGCCCCGGCGACATGCCGCCCATGCAGCTGAACGCACTGCGGCGCGAGCTGCTGCAGGATATGCTTGCATCGCGCCTTGACGCGCCGATGGTCGCCGGGCAGGCGTATCTGCAGCCGTACTGCACCTGTGACGGCAGGGATCTGTATCTGTATCTGGTCAACGGCAGCATGGACGAGGCTTCGTCCGTGACGCTGGCGATGGGCGCGCTCCGCTTTTCCGGGGCATGGGTGCTCACGGGCCAAAACGAACGCCGCGCGCTCCCTTACACAGAGGGGCCGGACGGACGCTTCACCTTTGATCTGCGGCTCGCGCCGATGGACGCGGCGCTGCTGTGCCTGACATTGCAAGAGGAGGAACCCGCATGAATGCAGCTATTATCGAACGGAACTGGGTCGTGGAATGGTTCGACGAACGGCAGTGCTATCATATGCCGAGCCTGACCATGGCGCCGGACGGCACGCTGCTTGCCGTCTGGAACGGCGGCTTTCTGCAGTGGAACGGAGACCCCATGGGCCGTGACGCCAAGGACTGGGTCTCCCGGCTCGAACCGGGCGCAAAAAGCTGGAGCAATCCCGACGCCGTCGGCTGCGACATCCGCTATTGCTGCCACGACCCCATTTTTTTGAAAAACCGCAAGGGCGAGATCATCCTGCTATTCGCAAAATTTCTGGACACCGAGGTCAACTTTACGACCTGGTGCAACGGCCGCGACGAGCTCTGGATGCGCAAGACGCAGGACAACGGCCGCACATGGCTTCCGGCTGTTCCGGCCGGTATTCAGTCCGGGCACGCCTCCAACGACAGCGTTCTGCTGCCGGACGGCACGATCGTCTTCGCCTCCACCAGCACCGAGCTGCCGGAGTATTATTTCGGCGCCGTGCAGATCTACCGCTCCCATGACGACGGCGAAAGCTGGGAAAAGGGCGCGCTGCTCACCGCGGACGACGGCAACCGCATCCGCGAGCCCGCGATCTGCCTGCGCCCGGACGGACGGCTGCTGCTGTTCACCCGTACCTGTCCCGGCACTGCCGGATGGGGCACGGCGGGCAACCGTTCGCTGCCGTCCTACCGCGCGGAAAGCCTCGACGGCGGCCTGACCTGGAGCCAGCCGAAGCCCTGCGGCATTCTGAACAACGAATCCAAGCTGGACGTCATCAGCTGGGACAAAGAAACCATCCTGATGGCCTATAACGACACGCCGGAGACCGACTGGCACGAGCGCAGCCCGCTGACGCTGGCATATTCCAAAGACGAGGGCCTGACCTGGCAGAACCTCATCACGCTTGCGCCCGCCCCTGGCAACAAGTGCCAGCCTGCCATGTGCCGCGACGCACAGGGCCGTCTCAACGTGATCTATATGCACCGGCACACCGCCATCGAGCATCTTGTTCTGGAAATTACGGACTGAAGCCCGAAAAAACTCCCCTCTGCAATGCAGAGGGGAGGCACAGGCTCAGTCTGATGTGCGCGCAGGGCCGGTCGATTTCCGGATCATGAGCTGCGGCGCGTACTCGATCTTATCCGCCATGACCGCGCTCTTGTCCGCGCCGTGTCCCTGATCGTTCTGCTTGACAATCTGATCGACCGCCGAACGGCAGCGCGCCCAGAGCCGGTGATCGATGCTGGTCAGCGGCGGCGTGATAATGGATGAGGTAAAGATATTGTCAAAGCCGCAGACGGAATAGTCCTCCGGCACGCGCAGCCCCTTTTCGCGCAGCACGGAGATCACACCGATGGCGATCATATCGTTCGCCCCGACAAGGGCCGTCGCGCGGTGCTCCCGTGCCAGCAGCTCCCGTGCCAGCCGTGCGCCCGTCGCGTACTCAAACGGCACGCTGCCGCCCACACCGTCCTCCTCCCGGCTGTCCGGCGCGACAAGCGCCTCGACCGAGGTTTCGACGCCGTCCTGTCTTCCTCGCTCATGAAAGCGCTGCCGGAGGCCCTCCAGCCGCTGCTTGCGCGCCAGCGTCGTCTGGTCCATCGGCGTGGAGATGAACGCCGCGTGCCGGTGTCCGAGGCTGTACAGATGGTCAGCCAGCATCGCGCCTGCGCGCTGGTTGCTCAGCTCGATGGAGCAGATCGGCAGCTCCTCGCGCTTCTCGCCGATCAGCACGAGCGGAATACGTGCCGACAGCCGCACCGCCTCGTCCGGGAAGCTGGGCAGGAACGTATAAACAATGCCGCTGATGCGGTTATCGGAAAACTGCTCCAGATAGTATTTTTCCAGCTCCCGCTTGCGGAACGTGTTGCAGACCAGCACGCGGAACTCCTGACTGCCCGCATAATCCTCCAGCGTCTGGATCAGCTCGGAATAATACTGGTTCGCCAGCGTGGGCGTCAGGACCAGAATGAGCCGCCGGTCATTGCCGTTTTTCTTTCTGGTGCGGTGCGCAGGCGGCTGATAGCCGAGCTGCCGGGCCGCCTCAAAGACGCGCGCTCTGGTCTGCTCGGAAAACGTTGCCCGGCTGCTTCCGCTCAGAACGAGCGAAACGCTGGTCTGCGATACGCCCGCAAGCTCCGCGACGTCTGTAGACGTCGGTTTTCTCTGTTTTTTCTCCGCCATTTTCGTTTCTCCCGCAGCTTTTGTTATTACTAATATTTTATCATTTCCCTGCAGACTTGTCAATTTCTTCTTTCCGTTTTTCATCGTTTTTCGAAGAAACGACCCGTTAACACGTTTATTGTGCGCGTAACCCGCGCTTGTTTTAATACTACTAATATTGGAGTAACCGACATGATGAGAATCAAAGACCTGTTTCCTGATGCTTCCGGCAGCGGACGCGTGCTCGTTCTGGGTGAGCTGCTGCTGGACTTTGTTCCCTGTGACTCCGATATGCGGCTGTCCCAGCCCGGCACGGTCCTGAAAACCGTCAGCGGCTCGTCCGGTATTTACGCCTGCGCCGCCGCGGGCTTCGGGCTGGACTGCAGCTTTATCGGGAAGGTCGGCTCCGACCCGTTCAGCCAGCTTGCCCTGTCGTCCATCGCCTCGCGGGGTGTCCGGACAGACGCCGTCGTCCGTTCCGATTCCGGTCAGCTGGGGCTTGCGTTTCTCGAATACCTCCCCTCCGGCCGGAATTATACCTATTACCGCGACGGCTCCGTCGGCAGCCAGCTGCGCCCCGAGGAGCTGACGGAGGCAGTCTTTGCCGACGCGTCGATCCTGCACCTGCCGGGAATGCTGCTTGAGCTGAACGACAGTATGCGTCAGAGCTGCTTCCGCGCAGTCGAGCTGGCAAAGCAGAACCATGTTCTGTTTTCCTTTGATCCCAATCTGCGCAAGGAGCTGCGCAATGATGCGCAGATGCGCCAGCGGATGATGCAGATGCTTTCCATGGCTGACGTGATCGAGCCGACGCTCGAAGAAGCGCGGATCATCACCGGCTGCACCGCGATCAGTGACGTGCTGCGCGCACTGCACGCAGCAGGCCCCCGCCTTGTCGTTCTGACGCGGGACAAGGACGGCGCGCTGTTCAGCTTCGACGGGCAGGTTCTGAGCGCAGAGGGCATCGACGTGCCCGTTGTCGACCCCACCGGCGCGGGTGATACATTCGCGGCTGCACTTGCCTGCTGCATCGAGGAAAATGTGCGGATGGAGGACGCCATCTCCTTCTGCAACTGCGCCGGGACGCTGGTATGCACCAAGCGCGGTGCCATCGGCATGGCGATCCCCACCCGTGAGCAGGTTCTGGACATGATGCGCTTGCATCCTGCACGCCTGCATATGGAATCTCTGCAAGCATTGTATGAAAAGGAGCACAAACATGAAATTGCATGAATGGAAAACCCGGATCCAAAGCGGTGAGCATCTGCTCGGCACAATGGTCACGACCTTCGCAAGCGCCGATCTGCCGAAAATTCTGAAGGCCTGCGGCTTTGATTTCTTCATCATCGACTGCGAACACGGCTCGTTCACCACGCGAGAGGTTGCAGACATGATCTGCGTTGCACGGGCGATCGAGCTGCCTGGCATGGTGCGCATCCCGGAGCTGCGGCGCGAGCACGTGCTCCATTGCATGGAGCTTGGCGCGGCGGGACTGCTGCTGCCGAACACAGAAACGGCGGAGCAGGCGCGTCAGCTCGTCGATTATGCCAAATACGCGCCCATGGGGCACCGTGGTGTTTCCCTCTCCCGGCCGCATACGGATTTTCTGAAGCAGGACAGCGCCGCCTATATGCAAAGCGCTAACCGCGATACCGTTCTGCTCTGCCAGATCGAATCCCAGCTCGGCGTATCCAACATTGACGCCATCATGGCTGTCGACGGAATTGACGGCGCGATGATCGGCCCAAACGATATGTCACAGGATTTCGGCATTCTGGGCCAGTACGCCCATCCCGCCATGCAGGCTGCCTTCCGGCAGGTCATCGACGCCGCTGCGCGGCACGGCAAGGTTTCCGGCGCACATTTCGGTGCAGCAGCACCGCTGCAGCCGTGGCTGAGCCAAGGCATGACGCTCAATATGTGCAGCAGTGATCTTGGCCTTCTCATGTCCGGCGCGAAGGAGCTTTCCTGCCTGCGCTGATCCTGCTCAGTATCCCAAGTATTGAAAACCGGCAGGCCCATACTTCGGGCCTGCCGGTTCGTGCATCTGCGACAGTTGTGATCAAGCAAAAAGACTGGTATAGCCTCAGCTATACCAGTCTTTTCATGTCGGCATTCCCTATTTTCCCGGCCAGTCGCCCGGCAAGTATTTTCGGCGATCACGAGCTTAACTTCTGTGTTCGGTATGGGAACAGGTGGACCCTCGCGCCAATCAACACCGACTAAAAAAGAAACCTGATCGAGATCAGGTTTCTTTTGTGTTGGCACTACCTATTTTCCCGGTCAGTCACCCGACAAGTATCTTCGGCGCATGTGAGCTTAACTTCTGTGTTCGGTATGGGAACAGGTGGACCCTCACACCAATCAGCACCAACTATTGAGGACTACACCCTGAAAACCGAACACCATGGAAGTTCTGCAAATCGGAAAGCACTTTACA